>Ga0206958_1327_pt1 | contig 9684 bp, 9 predicted proteins | sample Alteio_BWOrgHeat_33_FD_152968 | JGI IMG/M metagenome (GOLD analysis project Ga0206958, IMG submission 152968) | Enriched cells from forest soil in Barre Woods Harvard Forest LTER site, Petersham, Massachusetts, United States -... | ecosystem: Environmental > Terrestrial > Soil > Temperate forest > O... | reverse complement strand
TCGGCAGCACGAAAACCTGCGCATTGATGGGGGAGCTGGGTGACGACGGAAGCGTAACATTCGCTGCCCTGGGTGCGGCGGAATCGAAGGGCTGGCGCAAAGGCCAAATAGTGAACCTCGATCTCGCGGTGAGCTCGATTCGCCGGGCGGTGGAGGAAGCGGAAACCATTGTTGGCGTACCGGTAGAATCGGCGCTGATTGGCGTGGCGGGAACGCATGTTCGCGGCAGCCGGCCGCGCGACATTCAGCGCGAAGACGTTCGCCGCGCGGTGGAAGCCGCGCGCGGCATTCAGCTTCCGGAGGATCGCGAAGTGTTGCACGTTCTGCCGCAGGAATTTTTTCTCGACGCCCAGGATAATATTCGCGACGCAATCGGAATGGTTGGTCAGCGGCTGGAGGCCAATGTTCATATCGTGACCGCGGGCGGAACAGCGACGCAAAATATCGTTACCGCAGTGAATCGAGCGGGTGTGCGCGTGGACGACACAGTTCTTGAGCCGCTTGCCTCCGCGGAAGCCTGCCTGACCCAAGATGAACGCGAACTGGGCTGCTGCTTGCTCGACATCGGCGGCGGGACTACCGAGCTGCTTGCGTATACGGGCGGGGTGGTGCGGCATACCGCGGCGATTCCCGTGGGGGGCGACCATTTCACCAACGACCTGGCGGTTGGCTTGCGCACGCCCATCGATGAAGCGGAGAAAATCAAGCGCCAACGGGCTTGCGCCAACCGCGAACTGTTGACGGAAGATTTTGCGATTGAAATCGCGAGCGTGGGCGATCGTCCGCCGCGAACAGTTTTCGCTCGTATGTTGTCGGACATCGTGGAGCCGCGCGCGCAGGAATTATTGATGCTGGTGCGCGACGAGCTCCGCCGTGGCGGCGTGGAGTCGTTGATTCCCGCCGGAATTATTCTCACCGGCGGTGGAGCGCGGCTGCGGGGGTTCTGCGAACTCGCGGAGAAAATATTCAACCTGCCGGTGCGCATTGCCATTCCGCGCGGACTTTCCGGCATGAGCGAAGAGGATTCCCGGCCCGAATATGCAACAGCCGTAGGACTGGTGCTTTACGGTGCGCGTACCAGGCGCAACGCGGGAGCGCGTCCCAGCGGCTGGGTGGGCAAGTTGAAGAGCATGTTTGCAGGAGCGTCTTAAGAATTGAACAAAAATTTCAAGAGGGTGAAAGACTGGGGAGGAAGCATGCCACCAAAAGAATCGAGCTTTAAAGTATCGTTCAGCGAAGAAGCGCAAAACGGCGCAAAGATTAAGGTGATCGGCGTAGGAGGCGGCGGTTCGAATGCCGTCAACCGCATGATCCGCGCCAAAGTGGAAGGCGTGGAATTCATTGCGGCCAACACGGACCTGCAGGCGCTGAAACTTTCGCAAGCGCCGGTGAAGTTGCAGCTCGGCGCGAAGTTGACCAAGGGATTGGGAGCCGGGGCCAATCCTGAAGTCGGGCGCAAAGCTGCGCTCGAAGATACAGAAAAAATTCTGGAAGCGCTCGACGGCGCAGACATGGTTTTCGTCACCGCCGGGCTGGGCGGCGGAACCGGCAGCGGCGCCGCGCCGGTGGTAGCGAACCTGGCCAGCGAATTGGGCGCGCTCACCGTAGCTGTAGTTACCAAGCCGTTCGCGTTTGAAGGTAAACGCCGGATGGAGCAGGCCGAGCAGGCCCTTGGCGAACTGATCGGCAGCGTGGACACGGTGATCGTCATTCCAAATGAACGATTGATGGAGTGCGTGGAACACGGAACGAGTTTCTTCGAAGCGTTCCGCATCGCTGACGATATTTTGCGGCAAGCGGTTCAGGGCATCTCCGACATCATCACCATCCCCGGCATCATTAATCGCGATTTTGCGGACGTGAAGACGATTATGTCGGGCCAGGGTTACGCCGTGATGGGCACGGCGGTCGCTTCGGGCTCGAATCGCGCCATTGACGCCGCGAATCGAGCGATCAACAGCCCTTTGCTGGAAGACAACTGCATCCAAGGTGCGCAAGGAATTTTGATCAACATCACCGGGTCTTCGAGCTTGAGTCTGCAGGAAGTACACGAAGCTTCGTCCATCATTCAAAAAGCAGCGCACGAAAACGCGAACATCATTTTTGGCGCTGTGATGGATGACGCGATGAAAGAGTCGGTGAAGATCACGGTAATCGCCGCCGGATTCCGCGAAGTGGCGGGCCGCAAAACGCAATCGCGTCCTTCGTACCTGCCGAAAACCTGGAAGGCCACGCGAGAGCCTGCACCGGCGCAACCCACGATGCCGCAAGCAAACATGCAGCAGACGAATGTCGTGCAACAGGCATCGCGAAACGTCAGCGAGGTCGTGCATCAGGTCACGCGAAACGTCAGCGAAGTTCGCGAAGTGCCTGTAGATGATCTCGACGTTCCTACATTTCTACGCCGTCAGGCTCAGAAAGCCTAACGCGGAATTTGATTGTCGGCTGGGCTGCGCCCGGCAAGCTTCGGTTTCTTCAGCGGAATTGTTTTTGAGGCGTGCATGTGTGTGTCTCGTTGCCCAGGGATCCGCCCGGAACCTTCTTGCGCGAAAATTGCGAACACGCTATGGTTCGAATAAAAAAGGAAATCCTTGAGCGGCTGAAGGAGTCCGCTTTGCACAACCGTCAACAGGAATGTTGCGGACTACTGGCCGGCCGCGGTGGCGTGATCGTCCGTGATCTCCCGGCCACGAACGCGCTGGCAAGCGCCACAGAGTATGAAATCGCGCCAAAAGAATTATTTCAAAACATGCGCGAAATTCGCGAAGCGGGTCTCGAACTGATGGGAATCTATCATTCGCATCCAAACAGCGATAACAAACCCTCGCCGCGCGACATGGAGCAGGCCTACTACCCGGACGTGGCGTACTTCATTGTCTCGCCGCAAAACGATGCGCCGAAACCGGTGCGTGCCTTCTCGATTCAAAATGGAAAGCCGGTCGAATTGGATATTGAGACTGTTTAAGCGAGGGAATTCGTTAAAGGAGAGGAATCTTGAGCGCCACCGCGGTGATGTCGTCGTGCTGAATTCCGCCGACGGCAAAATTCTTTGCTTCTTGCAGCAGACATTGCAGCGATTCGTCGGCGGATGCCTCGCGGCATCCGCCCCAAATTTCAGCCATCTTCGACCAGCCAAAATCATCGTCGTTAACGCCACGCAATTCGTGCAGACCGTCGGTAGCAAACAGCACTGAATCGCCGGGGGACAACGAGATGCGGTGAATGCCGTAGGAAGTGTTTGGAAACATTCCCGATGGCAAGCCCCCCTCTTTTAACGGTTGGCAGCCTAAATGGGAAGCACGCAAAGGATAAGGCATCCCCGCATTTGAAAAAGTTAATTCGCGACAAGCGGGATCGTACACAGCGTACAGCGTGGTCGCAAAGCGTCCTTGCACTGGCCGCACGAGCAAACGCTTGTTCAGGACCGCCAGCACGGTGGAGGTTCGTTCATCCGTTTTATTGATGCCCCGCAGCATCCCCATTACCAGCGCCGCGTACATCGCAGCTGCAATACCTTTGCCGACTACGTCGCCAATGTAGAGAGCGACGGTTCCATTGGGGAGGACGAAAAAATCCGCGAAGTCTCCGCCTACCTCGCCGAATGGAGAGAACCTGTATGCGATTTCGATAGAATTATTCCGGAGCGTTCCCGAAGGCAGCAGTGAATTTTGGATTTCGCGTGCTTCGTCCTTCTCCGCACTGCAACTGTGGGTACAGGGAGGCGCTTCGGCTGCGAACATGGTACTCATGGTGAACCTTTGTTACAGCACCGCGTACATTTCCACGCATGGAAATTTGACTAGAGGCGCTCGTTCGATCTTGCTTCTGGTACGAGTGTAGCATGCGCTGGGAACGGAGTTACCGAGAGATGGCGTTGCGTTGCTTAAAACTACCGTTTCTAGCGGCCGAATCAGCCGGGATGTCAAGGATTGAAACAACCGGCCGTAACGGTGTGGACTCGCTATTTGCTTGCGTGATGACTGTGCGGCGCGTCAACCTTATCAGCGGCGGCCAGGCGGCGCGCGTATAGCGGAAACTTTTCAGCAAGAGTGGCTACTTCTTTGCGGACGCGCCCCTCGATAGCGGCTTCGGCTAAGTGCGTGAGAACTTCGGCGATCCATCCCGCGATTTTTTCCATTTCCGGCTCGCGCATTCCGCGCGTAGTCACCGCGGGGCTTCCCACGCGAATGCCGCCAGCTTTCATCGGTGGCAGAGGATCGAACGGGATAGCATTTTTGTTCACGGTCATCCCGGAGCGCTCCAGCGCGAGCTCCGCGTCGCGCCCGGTGATGCCCCGGGAATGCATGTCAACGAGGAACAAATGATTGTCTGTGCCGCCCGTGACGATGCGGAAACCCAGTTTTGCGAGGCCGGCAGCGAGAGCACCCGCGTTGGCCACCACTTGCTTTTGGTATTCCCGGAATTCCGGTGCTGCCGCTTCTTTTAGGCAAACAGCTTTTGCAGCGATCACGTGTTCCAACGGACCGCCTTGCACGCCGGGGAAGGTCATGCGGTCCAGGTCCTTGGCATACTTTTCGCGGCAGAGAACTAAACCACCGCGGGGTCCGCGAAGCGTCTTATGCGTGGTGGTCGAAACAAAATCCGCGTGCGGCACGGGACTCGGATGTATCCCCGCAGCCACCAGGCCGGCGATATGCGCCATATCCACAAAAAATAACGCGCCTGCCGCTTGAGCGATCTTCGAAATCCGCGGGAAATCGATGATGCGCGCGTAAGCGCTCGCGCCGGCAACGATCATCTTGGGCTGGTGCTCGCGAGCCAAGCGGCCGATCTCGTCGTAATCGATCGTTTCAGTCTCTTTGGTAACGCCATAGGCCACGAACTTGTAGGTTTTTCCTGAGAAATTCAACGGGTGACCGTGGGTTAAGTGTCCGCCGTGTGCGAGATTCATTCCCAGCACAGTGGCGCCCGGTTCCAGAGCAGTCATGTAAACAGAGATGTTCGCCTGCGTACCGGAGTGCGCCTGAACGTTCGCGTGCTCGGCGCCGAAAAGATTCTTGGCGCGTTCGATAGCGAGGCGCTCTACGCGGTCCACATTCTCGCAGCCGCCGTAATAGCGCTTGCCCGGATATCCTTCCGCATATTTATTGGTGAATATGGAGCCGGCGGCTTCGAGCACCGCTTCGGAAACGAAATTTTCAGAAGCAATCAATTCCAGGCCGGTAGCCTGGCGGCGGACTTCATCGCGCAAAGCTTCGGCGACTTCGGGATCCACTTCATCGAGAGTGCGGCTCATTCTTACAAGTTCAGGGCTGTCCTGTGTCATTTCATGGCACCAGAAGGAGCGATTGTTAGGATAACCAACGCGTGTGTGATTCTATCGGTTCCTACGGGATGTTTGCAATGAATCGCGGAATGCCGTGAACCGATTACCGATCCCTGTGTCGTATGCCGGAGAACAATCGTTCAATGAACGAAAGCGAGTTGTTGTACCATTATTGTGCTTCTGTAGATAACTAAAGAAGGTGTTGAAACATCTGAAGAAACCAAGCAGCGCCGCTGCCTTGTGGGGTTGGGTAGCAATGTCTCTACTGAGCTTTGTTTTTTGCGATGAAGAAAAAGGAACTTTAACTTCCGAATCGCGGAATATCCCAGGGAGGGTTTATCTTGAAGTTTTCGGCTTCGGCGATCATCCAGGGAGCATGCCTTCTTTTTGTTATAACCTTCGCAACAGCCGTAAATGCGCAAAATGGCGGCGAGCCATCCGATCAGACATCGCAACCGAGTCAATGGTCTCCTGCAACGAGTGCCGGGCAACAGCAAGCTTCGCCCCCAGCCACTGCGGGCCAGCAGGCAGCTCAACCGGGGCAGACGAGCCAAGACAATAAAGATCATCAGAACGGCGAAGGGACATCGAAAGACCGCTTGTTCTACACCCTCCCGAATTTTCTCACCCTGGAAAATGCCGGACAAGTTCCCGCTCTGACCGCGAAACAGAAGTTTAAAATCGTGGCTCGCTCGTCTTTCGACTACGTCGAGTACCCATGGTATGCAGCTCTTGCGGGGATCAGCCAAGCGGAGAATAGCGAAGCTGGTTACGGGCAGGGGGCCGAAGGCTACGCGAAGCGTTACGGTGCGGCCTTTGCTGACGGAACGATTGAGAATTTCTTAACCTCGGCAGTCCTTCCCTCTATTCTGCGTGAGGACCCCCGCTTCTTCCAGTCCGGAAAGGGAGGATTCTGGCACCGCACGGGTTATGCGGTCAGTCGAATCTTTATTACCCGGACTGACTCGGGAGGCAGTCAGTTCAATTTTTCCGAGATCGTGGGAAGCGCGATGGCCGCGGGAATTTCAACTTATTCGTACCACCCGCATGCCGACCAGACCCTGTCGAACACCGCGAGCGTGTGGGGCACGCAGGTGGGCTATGACGCAATCACTATCGTGGTCAAGGAATTCTGGCCGGACATTCGGCGCAAAATTCACAAAGACAAAGTGCAACAACAGCCGTGAATTGCGAAAATAGCAGCTGTGGCTGCTTTTTTTGAGCGAGCAAGACCGCGTGACGAGCCGGCAGTGACCTGAGCATGGCTTCGCAGAATCGTCACACTATTGGCTGCTGTTGGATCCCGTTGCGCCCGAAAATATTGGCACGTGATGGCGGCCAAGAAAAGTGTGAGGACCGCCATACACGAATTCCAGCGCGACGTTCATGCCACCCTGTATCAACAAGTTATAATTACCCATCCGAAAACCGTCCATCGCACCATAGCCGCGCGGACGGAGGTCGTCGCGGCCCGGGTACCACAGCAATGCTGCCGCTTCCGTACCGGCATAGGGGGCCGCGATCGCCGGAAACGAGAAGACACGATGGCCGTCCTCACCCCGGCGTGCGGTAACTGTAGAAATCAAAGCGTGTTTAAGCCTGGGTAAAAACCCGGAACATTCACAGCGATAATAAATCGTGTCCTCACGGAAGACCTCGGCAAGCGTATATCGCGCGCTTTGCGTGATGAGGTGAATTCCAAAGTCACTTCCCACTCGAGCTCCGTACGCATCCCAACCCTGTCCCCAGTCTGGCGGAATCCCCGCATTATGTGGCGTGGCATTGGGGGTCTCGGCTTGCTGGATTCCGGCTATCGCCAAGGAACCAAGGATGGCATAGGGTCCGAAAGAATCGAACGCGTAGTTCTTCAGCTTCTCCTTCTCGGTAGGGCGATGGTAAGTCAGGACCACAGTCGTGGAACTCGACGAGGAAGGCGGAGCCGCTTGCGCGGGGGCTGGCGTCTGACTCTGAGCCGGTGTACTAGAACCGCTGGCGGACTGGGCGCTTGCGGAAGGCCGGGACACAGCGAACGTTGCGAGGGCGATAACGAGAAATATGGCGCGGCACATCGTCATCTGGCTAAACTCCTTTAGATTTAGTGCAACTCTGGCGGGGAACCAGGCGCGGCGCATAGCCTACAACGAAATAGCCTTTCGTTCACGCAAAAAATGCTAAATCAGCGCCTGGTTGACTTCAGATGCGCTCTCCCCTAACCTAACTCGATTGCGCCTCCGGGTCGCGCGCTAGAGTGCGCGACGCTTCAATTCGGCGCAGAAAAGAGCCTAACAATTTATGTCGGACCAGAAACTTCCCACTCGCGGGGAAGATTATTCGGAGTGGTACAACCAGGTGGTGCTCCGTGCCGAATTGGCCGATTATGCGCCGGTACGCGGCTGCATGATCGTGAGGCCATACGGCTGGGCCCTGTGGGAAAACATTACGGCGGCTCTGGATAGCCGGTTCAAGGCTACCGGGCACGTAAATGCAGCCTTTCCTCTGCTGATTCCTCGCAGTTTTATAGACAAAGAGAAATCGCATGTGGCAGGGTTTTCGCCGGAACTGGCGGTGGTGACCCACGGCGGCGGCGAAGAGCTTGAAGAGCCCCTGGTGATCCGTCCGACTTCGGAAACGATCATTGGCCACGCGTACGCGAAATGGATCCAGTCCTACCGCGACCTGCCGGTTCTGATCAATCAATGGAACAGCGTGGTGCGCTGGGAACTTCGCACTAAGCTATTCCTGAGAACGCTTGAGTTCTTCTGGCAAGAAGGGCACACCGCGCATGCGACTTTCGAAGAAGCGGACTTCGAGACTCGGCAGATGCTCGATATCTACGCGGATTTTGCCGTGCGCGAGGCGGCGGTGCCTGTAATTCCAGGCCGCAAATCGGACTCGGAGCGTTTCGCCGGGGCCGACCAAACTTTCTCCATCGAAGCCATGATGGGCGATGGCAAGGCTTTACAGTCAGGAACTTCGCACAACCTGGGCCAAAATTTCGCCAAGGCGTTTGAGATTCGCTATCTGGATAAGAACGGAGTGCATCAGCATTGCTGGACCACTTCGTGGGGGCTTTCCACCCGCTTTATCGGCGCGATTATTATGGTGCATGGCGACGACCAGGGATTGATTTTCCCGCCGCGTCTGGCTCCGTTTCAGCTGGTCATCGTGCCCATTTACAAGACGGACGACGAAAAAGCAGGTGTTTTGGAGTGCGCTCAGAAGTTGCGGAAGGAGCTTCTCGGCGCGGGAATTCGCGTCAAGATGGACGAGCGCGAAGGCGTGAGTCCCGGTTTCAAGTTCAACGATTGGGAAATGCGCGGGGTGCCACTGCGTATGGAGATTGGTCCAAAGGATGTGGCTAAGGGCTCGGTGGTGCTTGCTCGCCGCGACCGTCCTGGCAAGGAAGGCAAGTCCTTTGTGCCGCAACAGGGACTGGCTGCCGCGGTGCCGCAATTGTTGGATGAAATCCAGAAGTCGCTGTACGACCGTGCTCTGGCCTTTCGTGAAGCCCACACCTTCCACCCGGCCAGCTACGATGATTTCAAGAGAGCGGTAGAGAAGGGGTTCGCCTTTTCCTGGTGGTGCGGCAGCAGCGAATGCGAAGCGAATATCAAAGAGGAAACCAAGGCCACCATGCGTTGCATTCCGCTGGAGCAACCTGGCGGTTCGGGGAAGTGTATCCACTGCGGCCAGTCGGCCAAAGAACAGGCCATTTTCGCCCGCGCGTACTAAGGCCTCCAGCCATCCCCGAGCGCCATTTACTCATTCTGAACAAGGCCCTCCGCGGGTACTTTCGCCCCCATGCCATGGTGATAGCATAGCTCCATCGGCAAGGACTGCTCCTGGAGGCGTCCCATTTTGAAGGTTGCAATAGACCGGAATACGCAACGCGGCGGAGCCAAGATCAATCTGGTTCTGACCCTGATATTGCTTGGATCGATGATTTTTGTCGGGGTGATGATCGCTCCGCCTTATTTCAACAATTACCAACTGCAGGATGCGATGAAGACCGAGGCTCGCTTCGCCGGGTATAACCGGAAAACAAACGAAGAAATCCGCGAAGATGTGTGGAAAAAGGTCCAGGAACTCGGGATTCCGGTAAAGCGCGAAGACATCCAAATCGTAAACGAAAACAACACCATCCAAATCACCGTGAATTACTCGATTCCGGTAGATATGAAGGTCACTCAGTTCACCATGGATTTTCATGCTCACGGGGACAACCACTCGCTTTAAGCCGCCAATCTAATATAGTAGAAGCTGGAGTTTTGCCCTCGAGTTGTCGCGCTGATTTGCGGCTCTGGAAGGCGTCGGCCGGCTCTTTCAAGCTATAGCGGAGAAATCGATTGCGGATTCGAATCGCCCCTGGGTTCTGGACCTCGCGAGCCGGAATCATA
>Ga0206958_1326_pt1 | contig 9685 bp, 8 predicted proteins | sample Alteio_BWOrgHeat_33_FD_152968 | JGI IMG/M metagenome (GOLD analysis project Ga0206958, IMG submission 152968) | Enriched cells from forest soil in Barre Woods Harvard Forest LTER site, Petersham, Massachusetts, United States -... | ecosystem: Environmental > Terrestrial > Soil > Temperate forest > O... | reverse complement strand
CTGAATAAATTTAAGGTGATGTTACTTCCGAGGATTTTCAACGCCAGGTTGATGCCGATATGAAAAATATTGGCAGGGCTAATGTCCACGGGCTTGCCCGCTGCTTGGGTACCCAAATAGTTTCCTATCTGTTGAATGGAGGCAAAAACAAAAGAATAAATATCAGGAAAATTAGTTATAAAAGCATAAAAAAAATCGAGATAGATGAGCCATCGGATCAACTCAATATTGACATCAGCCATATCGACGTCTTTCTTCAATAAATGATTGAATCCTAATATAGCGATGGAAATCAAGGCCACGGCATTGAACAGCTCCTTGCCGATCGCAATGCTGCCTGCCTGCAAATTGCCGATGCTGCCTGTATACTGATTGATCAGCTGGTTAATGATATCGTCCGTCATTGATTTGAATTCTCCTGAGCGATAATGCTGCTGCCGTCGTCCTGGGCATTAAAAATCTGCTTCATCTTATCGTCCTCGTCTTTTTCTTCTTGGAGCTGTTTACTCATCATCGCGGCCTGCATCGAAATTTGTTCACTCAATAATTCTTGGGTGGATTGATTCTGGGCGATGTTCTGCGCGGCTAGCTCATTGGACGTTTGCAGCGCTTGAGTTTGCCCTATGGCTTGATCATTCTTGCCTATCAAGGCATTGACCGAATCAACGGCCTGTTGATAGGATTGCCTTATCTGTGCCGCCCTATTTAAAGAGTTCTTCACGATGTTCAACGTGCCCTGATCCAAAGATTCCTGCTGGTCGATCATCGTTCCACTCGTCGGCAAATTGCTTATTACCTGCTGCATTTGGGCCAAAAGATTCTGGGTTTGATTTGATAATAAAGCGCCTTGATTGGTGATATTCGTCAAATTGCCCCTTAATGCATCCACATCATTAAAATTATTTTGGTAGTTGGCGACCGCCTTCAGTCCTTCAACCTGATTCTTGATCATTGCGATCTGATTCTCCAGGGCTTGCAACTGCCTGAGGTTTTCCGTGATTAACTCAATATTATTAAGAATCTGGGTGTGTTCGGTGGCCACGTCTTGCGCCCAAACGCCAGAGGGAATAATCAACATGATGATGAGAAAATATTTCATAATCCCTTTCTTTTCAGCCATTGTGTCGGCCAATCCTTGCCATAGCTCTGCTGAAATTCTCGAACCTCTTGCCTCTCCTGAGGATTGGTGCCAGCTCCATAGAAAGCTAATTCCACATGGCTTAAGCCCAGATCAATCAGGCGATCTCCCATATTACGGGCACTGACGTAATAGTGTTTCTTGCGAACAGCTTGGCTGATAATGTCAATCTGGCGTTCATTGAGTCCAAAGGCCTCATAAAATTTCCTGCTGTCAGGCTCACGCGCCGCCGGATTTGGTAAGAAAACCTTGGTCAGGCAATTTTCATTGATGAAACTGACATACGGTGACTGGACGATATCCGCGAGGCTTTGAGTTGCCAGAATAACGGCGGCATTATTCTTACGGACCGTTCTTAAGAATTCGATCCAGTAGGTCATGAATGTTTCATGCAGCATGATCAACCAGCCTTCATCAATGATGATATAGGTCGGCCGGCCGTCTAAAGATGACTGAATCTTATGAAATAGGTATAATAAAACCGGTGTGCTTAATCTGTTATCGAGCGCCATGAGATTGGAAATTTCAAAGGTCTGAAAGTTTTGGCTTTCAAAACTGTCGTGCTTGGCATCCAACAGAGAAGCCATGTAGCCTTCTTTAATCTGAACAAATGGTTTTAACGCTTCTTTAAGTTCATCATTTTGCAAATTGAGATAAAAATCAGATAGCGTCTTGGCCTGCGATTTACTGGTGTCGCGGATGGCGGTCTCGATGGCGGAGCGTAACATAGGCGTCATCACGACCCCTTGCAGCGAAACAATCCGTTCGATCCAGCTGCTGGCCCATTTTTGCTCCTGAATATCCTCTAAACCACTGAGCGGACTAAAGCCCAAGTCCTCATCGTCGCCCATAATGTCGTAGAACACGCCCTCCACTGCCTGGGTCAAGACATACTGGCTATGGCCCTTATCAAAGATGAAAACTTGCGCATCTTTATAACGCAAGGCCGAATTAGCGATATGCGACAATAAGACTGATTTGCCGGCACCGGTTGGCCCCAGCACCAAGGTATGCCCCACGTCGCCGACATGAACATTGAACCGGAAGGGTGTAGTTCCTCGTGTGGCGGCGTAAAACAGCGGCGGAGAATTGGGCGGATATAATGGACAGGGATTATATAGCGCACCGGTCCAGACATCGGTCAATGCCAGCAAGTGGGACAAATTCTGTGTATTGATGAAAGGTTTGCGGATATTTTTGAGCGTCTCCCCGGGAAGACTGCCGAGATAGGCTTCGACCGCATTCATTTTTTCAATCAGGCAGGGAAACCAATGATTGTTTAAGAGATCTCGGACATACTCTGTCTTTCTTTGACATTCCAGATGATCATGATCGAATATAACGACCACAAAGGTGGCATAGCCGTAATTAACTTGGCCTAATTCAATAGCTTCTTGGGCAACCCTGGTTTCTTCAATCTTTGTTAATACGGCCCGGTTGGCTGCATCCGGATTTAAACGCGGGTCTTTGCCGAAGGCGCCTAATATCATTTGTCCGATCGAATATTTCATGCCTAAATACTTGCCTTGATACTCCTCGACCGTACTTAGCGCATCAACCGGATCATAAAATAGGAAACGCGAGCTAAAACGGTATTCAAACGGCAGAGTCGAGAGCACATTCAAAATCCCCGCATAGCTCTCATAGGGAAATTGCACCAAGGTAACCACTCCTATATGCTGATCGTCGATCATGGGTTGTTGGCCGGCGATGAATTCATGCGCCCCCAAATAATGATTCAAATAACACGGTGGCTGCGGTACGGGGACTTCTACCTTTGCCATACAAATGCAACGATTTAAAAATGTCATCATCTCCGAGGAGCTCATGCGCTTCATGCGGATTTGATTACTCACATTTCCCTGAAACTCTCCTAATTTTTGATTAAAAAGCTCAAGGCCTAACTTTAAACTTTTGTTCTCCGTGATCGAGGGTAGATAAGAAAAGCTCAGGGCGTAAATATTCTCAAAATGATCGCCTTCTTTCTGATATATTTCCCGTCGGTGATTCTCAATCAGAATGGAGGTGGGATTGTGAAAATGGTTGTCGGTGGGATAGGCGATGGCAGGCACGCGTATTAAATCCGCATGCACCGACCAGCCGTTGCCAAAATTCTGAAAAACAGCCTGCACCTGGGCCACCAGCTGATCTTCTTCCAAACCTAGGGATGAATCCATATCAGGCCCGCAATAATAAAAGCACCCTAACAGGCTGCCGTCGCGGTTAAACAAGACACCTTCATCCAAAAATTCGAAATAGTTGATGAGCGATGGAAAACCTGCGGGTCCATCGGTGAATTCTTTGACGGGAAACATGGCTGTTGCCTTGAAACAGGGGGATTAAATCTTTCGACGGCGTTTCAAAACACAGGGGGGTGTGTTTATCTTTTCACGGGCGCTGTAGAAATCCCGGTACTGCAACGATCTTAAAAATATTTTGGTGGCCCAGGGATCACGGCGGGCACTGAGCTTGCTTGCAATCAAACCCGCGATCCATAGTCCTATGGCCAAAACGACAGACCAAAGATCCCGTCCTACCGTGCATAAGCTTAAACAAATACAGGCCAAGAGAATAATGTTCTCTCGCTCCCCGCCCAACAAAAGAATGGGACGGGTCAAACTTTGCAAAATGGGGGTCATGGCTTTGCGCATACCCGTATTACATTTGAACGGAAAACAAGGCCGCGTTGACTAATAAGGAAGAAGCAAAAAATACGATCCCTCCAACCGCAATGATATTGGTGAGCTGATGAATCCCATCGCCAACTCCCTTACCAAAAGCGTTTACCACTCCCCACATGCCGATGGCGATCAGAAGAATAGATGTCGGAAAAACTCCTGATGTTAAATCCTTGGCAATAGCATACAATTGGTTCGACATCACTAAAATTTGCGAACTGGTGGTGGCAAAGGCATTACTGCTGAGCAAAATAAACAAAACGGCTAAAACTGATAAAACCTTCATGTCCTTTCTCATATGTTCTCCTTAGGGTCGATGTTTCATTTGACGAATCATAATTTATTATTGATATTTTGTCAAGTAAAAAGTTGTAAAGTCATCAATTTCATTTCTAAACTCGATTAAATCACGACGGGGCGGGTCAATTGCTTGAGGTATTCGTATTCCAAGCCAGTCTGCATCTGAGATTCGGGCTTGCCTAAGAAGATCCCTTCGATGACCGAGGTCTGTGAAGGCATGAAACCTGCGGCCAGGGCGATATGATGGCCGTAGCAGGCAAGACCTAAGGTCGGGTCAAAACCGCGCCATCCCCCGCCCGGAATAAAAACTTCGGCCCAGGCATGGAGCTGCGGGTGTTTGGGCGACTGGTCAAAATAGTAGCCGGTGACGAAACGCGCAGCGAGGCCTGCGGCACGGGCCGCGGCTACATACAGCACTGCCATATCGCGGCAGGAGCCGCGGCGATTAGATAAAACTTTTTCCGGGGCATGGGCTTCTCCGTGTTGGCGAGTTTCATACACACATTCTTCCCGGATTTTGCGGCAAAGCAGGCTCGTGAATTCCAGCACATTGTTTTTGCTCTCGTGCAGGATACGCGCGGTAAAGGCATGGACTTTTTCATGCACCAATTGATTAAGCATATAGGGCTTTAAGGAAACGGCCATGTCCGATGGATAGCGCATGGGCAAATGCGTGCATTCCAGGGGATAGACGATAAAATCGAACGGATTGAAATCTTCTATTTCCAAAAGCACATTGGAAATGATTGTCAAATTTAGCGTCTGACGCTTGAAACAAACCGTGTGCGCCAGATTGCCATTTTCATCCATATAGGGCGTGAGCTTGTCCGGCTCGGGGATAATGGTCAGGGTGCGCTCGACCATGCGGCGGTACGCATCTAGCCTCGGCGTCAGACGGATGATATGCGGCTCTAGAATAACGGCCTGATCATAGGCATATGACGTGGTGTGGCGAATAGACAAAAACATGGCTACCCTCCTAGTTGAGCCGCCTGGTCAAATAAAACATTCACCCATTCATCGGGCATGTCGTTGATGGATTGCACAATTCTCTCTTGCCACCAGCGGGAATAGGCGTGCATATCATCCCGGTCAAAACGTTTTTCCGTGATATGAAATTCATCCTTTTTGCAGATGACCACATCGATCGGGTATTCGACGTCATTAGCGCTGACGCGGGTGGCGTTAAACGATAAGAACCCGGCCTTGAGCGCGAATTCCATGCTGGATTCATGTTTCAGGGCCCGGTCTAACAACGGCTTGCCGTGCCCGGTGTTGCCGATAATAAAATAGGGACAGTTTTCACTCACCTCCACCCAATTGCCTTCGGGATAAAGCATGTAGAGCATGGGTTCTTTGTCGTCTTCCAATTGGCCGCCGACCAGGGCGTAGAGATTAAAATGCAAGCCGTGCTCCTCTAAAGACTTGCGGTCTTCTGCAGCCACCCTTTTGACCTGTTCGCCAAAGGCATTGACCATTTTATAAAGCTTGTTAAATGATTGGTCCTGGGTATCAATGACCTCATGGAAATACGTCACGGCCTTGTCCCTTAGAGAACGCAGGCCTGAGGTCATGATAAAGGCCGAATGGCGGCCGGAATTCTGATGGATGGTGACTTTTTTCGCCGTCATGCATTCCTTGCCACTGGTCACGCGCGTGTCCGCAATCCCCACCAACCCGTCCTGCACCTTCATCGCCAGGCAAAAAGTCATAAAATTCCTTTCTGAGTTTGAACCAGTTGTTCAACGGGCGTTTCCGCAAAAAATGTCTCTGCAATCGCTTCTCCCACCCCGTTGAGTTTCAATTGAAACAAATCCAAATATTCATGCAGACCGGATTTAAAAATATCGTTCACGTCGGTATACTCCAAACTCGAACGCAATTTTCCCATTTCTTTTTCGGCCTTGGTTTCAAAGCTAAAGCGTTCGGTGCCGACGATCGAATGCAGGGACCTTTCCGCCTGAATCAGGCAATAGCGCATGGCCCGGGGGAATTCACGGTCAAAGACCAAGAACTTAACGATATTGGCCACATCCAATTTTCCAAATGATTTGCGGTACATTTCAAAAGCGCTGGCGGATTTAAGAAGTGCGGACCATTGCATCAAATCGAGCGGCGTGCCCACATAGTCCGGATTCGGCAGAAGATAATAATATTTCATGTCGATGATGCGGTCGGTTTTATCCGCGCGTTCAAGGAAGCGACCAATATTGGCGAAATGCCAACCCTCGGAGCGCGAAAAGGTCGCGTCCATAATCCCTGAAAAAATATGACTGCCCTGCTTGATGTCCCGGAAAAACTGAATCAAGAATTTCTGGCTCCAATCACCTTCTTTGACCACATTGCGCATGGACAAATACATTTCATTGACCTGCATCCACATTTCGCTAGGGATCACTTCCCGCACGGTGCGGGCATTTTCACGCGCCGCAAAGAGGCAGGAGCAAATGGAATTAGGATTAGCGGTATCAAAGGCCAGGAAACGGATGACATTTTTCTTGGTGAACTCGCTATAGGTTTCTTGGAACAGCGTTTCATCCCCCGTCGTCAATACCAGAGGCCGCCATTGTTCTTGGACCAAGCCTGGCGGTAAATCCATGGCTAGGTTGTAGTCCACTTCAATCAGACGCGCGTAATTCTCCGCGCGCTCGACATAGCGGTTCATCCAATAAATTGATTTAGCGACCCGGCTCAGCATAAAATTTTAACGCAGCACCCATGTGTCCTTGCTGCCGCCTCCCTGAGATGAATTGACCACGAGCGACCCCTCCCGCAATGCCACACGCGTCAGGCCTCCCGGCATGACATACACATCTTTGCCGCAGAGAATATACGGACGAAGATCCACATGCCGGCCTTTGACCTGGTCCTCGACGATGGTGGGAATGCGTGATAAGGCCATGGTGGGCTGGGCGATATATTCCCGAGGGTATTTCTTGATCTTTTCCTTAAAGGCCGTCTGTTCTTTCTTGGTCGAATGTGGGCCCACGAGCATGCCGTAGCCGCCGGATTGATGGGCGGCCTTGACGACCATTTTACCGATATTGGCCATCACGTGTTCGCGCTCTTTTTCATTCCAGCACATGTACGTCGGCACATTGGGCAGGATAGGGTCTTCTTCCAGATAATATTTAATCATCTTGGGTACATAGGCATAAATGACCTTATCATCCGCCACACCGGTTCCCGGCGCGTTGGCCAGGGCCACATTGCCTTTGGCGTAAGCTTCGAACAAACCTGGTACGCCCAAGACGGAATCCGGATTAAAGATGAGTGGATCCAGGGAGGTATCGTCGATGCGGCGATAAATCACATCCACCCTCTTAAAGCCGCGGGTGGTACGCATGTGCACAAAGCCGTCCTGGACAACGAGGTCCCGTCCTTCGACGAGCTCGACACCCATTTGCTGGGCCAGAAAAGAATGCTCGAAATAAGCGGAATTGTAAATCCCGGGAGTTAAGACAACCACCGTCGGCTTATCCCGCGGGGAGAGGTATTCCAAAATATCTTCCAGGCGTAGAGGATAATCATTCACAGGACGCACTTCCATGCGTTCGAACACTTCCGGAAAGGTGCGTTTCATGATGTCACGGTTGCCCAGCACATAGGAAACTCCCGACGGCACCCTTAAATTGTCTTCGAGCACGTAATTGATGCCGTCGTTATGCTTGATGATGTCGATGCCGCTGACATGGGCCCAGATGCCGCGGGAAGGCTTGAGACCCTCGCATTGCTTGAGATATCCGGCGCTGGAGTACACCACCTCTTTGGGGATCACCCCGTCTTTGAGGATGGTCTTTGGTCCATAAATATCATGGAGAAAGAAATTGAGTGCCTTGATGCGCTGCTGAAGGCCTTGTTCGATCTTGTCCCATTCCTGGGTATCGATAATTCTGGGGATAATATCAAAGGGGAAAATTCTCTCCACCCCGGCACCGTCGCGATAGACATTAAAGGTAATGCCCATGGACATGAAGGCTTTTTCGGCGGCGCGCTGGCGCTGAAGGACCTCGTTAAACCCCAGCGTGGTGAGGCTTTCGGTGAAAAACTGATACCATTGACGGATATCCCCCTCTTCGCAGACCATTTCATCGAAGAAATTCTCGACCCGGTAGCGGCTAAATAAAGCCTGGCTGGTGTTTTTTGAGGCCTTTTCTTTGAGGGATGCCTTCATGTGACTTCTCCTAAGGCGATTAAAATAAAAAAGCCCCCGATCTCTCCCACCTAACGGTGGTCGACGGGGGCTTCAATGCCCTACATACCTCATTGTCCCTTATCTAAATCCCAGCTTCTGTGCCGGGGCAAGTATCTTGTAATGTTTTAATATACCCGATATTAGGGCCAAAGTCAAGTTGTGGACACTCCCAACAAAGACCCTATATCCGCAGGGCGAATGTTGATGATCACGGGGACGACCTCGGACATGCAGTCGAAGAAGGGTTTCTGGATTTGCCACATCTGTAAGATATTTCTTACCGTCAGCTGCTTCTAATTTCAGTCGGTGACAATTTGTCACCGACTCATTGCCTTCCTTTTTTAGACGTTCTTTTAATTTGTTCCAATACTTTCGGGCAGTTTGATAATTAGATTGCTGAAGCAAAACTTGAATAATGTTTACAACAGAAAAATACCACGTCTCAGTCTTTTCATCGTAATAACGACGAATTTTGAAATCTTCAAAAACGGCTAAAGTATTTTTCATAAATTGACTCTCCCTTTTGATAGGTTAAAGCGGACAGGCTGGGCTTTCAGACTAAGGTCCTGGAGTGGGTATTTTTCAAAAAAAGCCTGACTAAACGCAATTCCTCATAAGAAATATCATCCCCCAATATGGCTTTGGCGGGGGCTAGCATGAGGCTGCCGGAATGGTCGAAGGCGGCTTTGATCAACTGATATCGGGTCTTGGGGGGCCGTAAATGTTCGATATCCATGGCGGGATTGAGTTCGAGTAATTTTTCTACATGTGAAAGGACTGTTCCTATCACTAGCCCCCTGTTTTCGGCAATGGCCTCGAGTGAGAATTTGCGGGCCAGCAGTTCGGCGGTCTCTTGAAAGCTTGGGACGCTTGGCGGCGCTGATGGGGACACGTTCTTAGTTGTTCTGACAGGAACATGTCCCCTAGTTGGTGGGGTTAGACCGTGAGTCTGGCAATAATCTGCAATTTTCACTATAAATGTGGGGCCAAAGGCTTTGAGCTTTTGTTCGCCCACACCTGTTATATTAAGGAAGCTTGGGTCATCCAAGGGCAGATCGCGCGCCATCTGCCTTAAGGCTGTATCCGCGAAAATGACAAAAGGCGGAACTCCCCGCTTGTCAGCGAGCTGTTTACGCAGGCGCCTTAATTCTTCAAACAGCCCTTCATTAAAAGAGGTTTCTTCATCGATGCGGTTCACGGGCTTCTTGGGCTGACCTTTAGCGTTTATGCGCAATTGCGGTAGCATTAACCGTTCTTGGCCGCTTAAGAACTGCCGGGCATTGTTCGTCAATTCGATGATGGGGTATTCACCGGTGGCTTTTTGCAGAAGGCCTTTCTCAATCATCAGGTTGATGATTTCTTTAAGCTGGGCTT
>Ga0206958_1274_pt3 | contig 9780 bp, 7 predicted proteins | sample Alteio_BWOrgHeat_33_FD_152968 | JGI IMG/M metagenome (GOLD analysis project Ga0206958, IMG submission 152968) | Enriched cells from forest soil in Barre Woods Harvard Forest LTER site, Petersham, Massachusetts, United States -... | ecosystem: Environmental > Terrestrial > Soil > Temperate forest > O... | reverse complement strand
CGGGAGTTTCCTGGATGACCACATCATAACCCATCTCACGGGCGATGTCAGCGGTACCGTCCTTGGACTTACCGTCCACAATCAGGATCTGATCCACCCATTCATTTTTGACCTTCGGCATCACCGAACGCATCCCTACAGCTTCATTTAAAGTCGGAACCAGCAAGGTTACCTTCATAGACTCCTATTCATGTCATCCCCGAATGCTTTAATCGGGGATCCATACTTCTGGAGCGGGCGGTGAGAATCGAACCCACGTTACTAGCTTGGAAGGCTAGAGTTCTACCACTGAACTACGCCCGCAAAAATGGTGGGCAGGGAAGGATTCGAACCTCCGAAGCGTGTGCAGCAGATTTACAGTCTGCCCCCGTTGACCACTTGGGTACCTGCCCTAAAAAACAAAACGTCATTCCCGAATGCTTTTGTCGGGAATCCATATAAATGGAGCTGGCTAGAGGCTTCGAACCCCCGACCTGCTGATTACAAATCAGCTGCTCTACCAACTGAGCTAAGCCAGCGAAATATGTCTAGCCGACCTGGAATTATACAATAAATTCGCTGTGTGTATATGGATTTTTTCAATACTCACCAGACGGCAGCTCAGGTCACGATTAAAATATCTCATATTGATTATTCTTCTGAAGAATTTGTTCAATTAAAGCCATAACCTCATCGACTTGAATAAGGCCGGATTTGCCCTTTAAAAAAAAGCCCTTAGGACCTAATGGCTTCCAACGCTCGGCATTAATACCCGGCTGATCCCGTAAAAACAAAGAGACAACAGGAATCCCCACCCCTGCCCCCACATGCACCGGCCCTGAATCATTAGAAATCAGCAAACGGGCCCGGCGCAAAAGGCTTGCTGTTTGGGCCAGTGAGGTTTGACCGGTCATGTCAATGAACTGCGAACGTTTGCTGGTCTGCCTTAGAATCTCATCGGATAAAGCAACTGTCTGAGAAGCCCCCATAAGTACAATTTTAAACCCATAATGCTCAACCAGACGGTCCATCAACGTCGCAAAGTTAGCCGGCATCCAGCATTTGGCTGGGTCCGAGGCGCCCGCGTGGACTACCATAAATTCATTGGCCTTTAAATGCTCTTGCTCCATCCAACGCGCGGCCCAGGCCTCAGCTTCCTTTTGCACAGGCACAAACATATCCAAATCCGTGCTCACCACATCAATGGCTTTTAAAACATCCAGGCAATATTGCGCTTCATGTTTTTCTCCCTTAAAGCGCTGATCTTTTAAAGGATGCGTCAGCAAAAATCCTAATTTATTATTTTTATAACCAAGCCGATAAGGAATCCCGGCCGCGCAACAAGCCAGATTATACCGGCGCTTGGTATGAAAAATGATGACCGCGTCAAATTGTTTAAGACGGATTTCTTTGACCAGTCGTAAAAATCCAAATAGACCCTTATGCCTTCCGTCACGCTCATCAATCAAAATGTCATCAATGTACGGATTACCGTTAACCAGATCAACAGTCGATGGCGCAATCAAGACCGATAAACGCGCCCGCGGATAACGACGCCGCAAGGCCTTGATCGCGGGTGTCGTCAAGACCACATCTCCGATACGGTCGGTGCGGACAATCAAAATATTACGCAATAAAGGAACGGGCGGCATTCATCACATCCTCGATTTGAATAGCATCCATGCAATTGTGCCTGGCTTGGGATTCAGGGTTGCGGCAACGAGGGCATTGGTCATTGCGCCTGACAACAACCGACTTGGAATTCCAGGGCGCGTATCTGTTCAGATCGGTCGGCCCCCACAAGACCAGTACAGGCACATTCAAATAACAGGCCAAATGCATGACACCGCTGTCATGAACCAAGCCCCAAGCACATTTCTTTAAAATGTAGGCCAATTGCCTTAAATCTATTTTACCGGCCAGAGACAATGCGGACATTCGCATGCGTTCTTGGATGTCGCCAACAAGCGCTGCGTCGTTCGCGTCTCCCACAAAAATGACTTTATAGGACAGCGCCAGACGGTCTGCCACAGCGGCAAAGCCTTGGGGCGGCCAGCGTTTATCTGAAGACGCAGCTCCAGGCGCGATAACAACAAAACGGCATTCCTGCAAGCCTGGCACCACGGCTTCTTCAAAGAAACGCTCATCTTCTGGGGTTGTTACAATCGCGTACGAAGCATCAGCCGGTTTGTCAAAATCATAAATCTGACGCAAACGGTTTAAATGCATCTGTTTCTTGTGCGCCTGTGAGGGCGCGCCGATCACAGGCGTCGCATATCTGGCCATCAAGAATAAGGCCAAACCGGTGCGGCGCAAGTCCACCACACAATCATAGCGACGGCGAAACACATCTAAAAACCAGGCGATCCTTGCTCTCAACGGTGCACGTTTATCAAAGACGTTAAGTGTAAAATTCGGATTGTCTTTAAAAAGTGACGCTGCCTTGGGACCGACGACAACCTCCATCTGCGCATTCGGAAAATCCCGGCGCAAAATATCAATCACCGGACATGATAAAACAACATCCCCGATATTGGTCATGCTCATGACCAAGATGCGTTTAGGCTTGGATTTTTTGGAAAGCTTCAAGAACATCGTCCACCGTCACTGATTGCATGCATACATTATTCTTACAGCCCAAGTGATAGCAAGGCGCCTTATTACAACCAACATCTTTAAAAAGGATCTGCATCTTCCCTCGCCCTCGAGGACCGGTGATTTCAGCCCGGGTGGGACCAAAAATACCGATCACAGCCGCACCCACACTATGCGCTAAATGCAGGGGCCCGGAATCATTTGAAATCACGGCCACCGCCTTCTTATACAGTGCCAAAGACTCCCCTATACTCGTCGCTCCACACAGAACGATAGCCGCGGATCCAACAGCGCCTGCCATCTGCTCACATGAAAACCGATCTTTGTCTGCACCGGCAAACACTACTTTAAGACCAAAATTTTGGTTAAAACGCTTGGCCAATGCAATGAATGCTTGCGGCGGCCAACGTTTAAGATCCCAATTGCCCCCCGTGTTTAAAACCACATAGTTTTCCTCAGACGCCAGGCCTGCTTTGCTTAACTTCATATCCAAGGACTGGATATCTTCAATTTTCAAACGCAGCTCGCAAAGCCTATCGCCCACCTTCAAGCCATAATCTTCCAAAACCTTCAGATAAAAATCACCACGATGGATATCTTCCGACCGCGCGTCAATCGGATGCGTCAACAAGCCTTTAGTCTTGCTAAAACCTATCCGCAAGGGAATGCCCGCCAGATAAACCATCAACGCCCGCGTCATGGAGCGATGCAGCAAGAAAGCGGCATCAAATTGTTGTGCCCTTAAATATTGGATTAATTGCCATTTGGCCCAAGGAAAACGATGTTGACCACGCTCATCGTAAACGATGATTTGATCCACATAAGGGCAATACGCGAGAACATCCTTCACCCGCGGCGCGCACAAACAACTCAGCCGTGCCTGCGGATAGGCCTTTTTGAGCGCCTTAAACACAGGGGTCGAGAAAACCGCGTCCCCCAGCCAATTAATATTTACGACGAGAATATTGTTCATACACACCCAAAGTTTTACGAACCATGACCTGTGCCGAAAATTGCTGTTCAACGTTTTGCCGGGCCTTTTGAGCCATCATCTGAGCCTGGTCCGGATTATTCAAAATTTCTAAAATGCGATCCGCCAAGGTTGCCGGGTCATTGACATCCACCAAAAATCCGCTCTGAGTGTCTTGAATTAATTCAACCAATCCCCCGATTTTGGAGGCCACAACCGGAATACCGCAGGCTTGGGCTTCGATCACCGATAAACCTAAACCTTCCATTAAAGAGGGCATCACGAACACATCAAAGGCACAAAGAAAAGCAGGCGCTTCATTGGTCACATTCATAAAGTGCACCCGCCCCTTGAGATTCAAATCTTCGGCCAATTTTTTCAACGCCGCTTCTTGCGGGCCTTGCCCCACAATCAATAGATTGGCCGTTGGGATTTCTTTCAAGATAAATGGCATGGACTTGATCAAAACATCGATGCCTTTAACATCCGATAAACGTGCGATGATACCAATGAGTGCTCCGTCGCCTAAGGCTATTTTCTGGCGCATGATCTGCCGTCGCTCAGGAGTAACCAGGGCAAAACGTTCTAAATCAATGCCATTGACGATCAAATGAATACGCTCATCAGGCACCTTGAAATCTTCCTTTAAATGACGAGCCACCGGCTGACTGATGGCAATCACCGCCGTCCCCCAACAAGGGAAAGTCTTTCTAAACCAGCGGGGCCTGAAAAAACCATGGCAGGTTGTAATCAGCGCCACCCCCGTGGAGCGGCTCAACGCCGCGCCCAGCACTTGCGCCACCCGGGTTTGGGCATGAATCACATCAATCTTTTCTTTACGGATCAGATGACGCAGATGGCCGAAATTAAGCCAGACCTTAGGGTGAATTTCAGATTTGGTCCGGATATTAATCGCCACATGCCTAACACCCTCCTTCTCCAAAGAGTTGACGCAATTGCCCCCTGCGGAGGCGACCCAAACCTTGTGCCCGTCGCGAGCCAATCCGCTACCTAAGGTCATCACGTAACTGGTGATGCCGCCGGTATTAAAATGAGTTGTTAAAAAAAGGACGTTCATTTCATTAATTGTAAGACTTTTTTAGCCACTTCTTCAGGGGCGATTTCATTCATGCAGGCATGTGTCTTTATTTTACAGACACCGGAATAACAAGGCGCGCATTTCAAAGGCTTTTGAAAAACCGCGTTCTTCACCGATGGTGGCATGTGGCGCCGGCTGTCGGTCGGCCCGAATAAAGCAATCACCGGCACCTGCATGGCCGCCGCCACATGTAAAGGCGCCGAATCCGCGGATATATAAACCTTGCAGTGTTTGATGAGGGCGGCCAATTGCAAAATACTGGTTTTTCCAATAAAACTGGCCGGTTTGACCTTAGCCTTTGCCATCAGTTTACGGCCGAGGCCCTTATCCTTGTCTTCGCCGGTCAATACCACGCGAATATTCTTCGGACCTAAGATATCACAAAATTTGGCCATATGATCGACGGGCCAGTTCTTGGTCGGCCATTGAGGAGAGGCCGCAATATTTAAACCGATAAAAACTTGGGGCGCGCTCAACCATTCACTCTCCATTAATTGCTCTATATAGATTTCATCCTTGGCAGAAGGAAAAAGTTCTAATTTTCGTTCCGGGCCATACTCAATCCCCAACATCTTCAAAACACGAAATTGATGTTCAACCGGCGGAAGATGACGGACATTATTTTTGATTTTCTTCGTCAATAAAAATGAAAGCTTCCCGTTATCATACCCATAAGATTCCTTCGGCATGCACAAGAATGCCAGCCAATGGCTCATGCGGTTATTCTGCAGATCAATAACTTTGTCAAAATGATAACGCCGCAGCTCGCGGGATTTTTTCCAAAGCGTTTTAAAGCCGGCCTTGGGATCAATAACAATGACCTCATGGATATGAGGAGAGCTTTCAATCAGAGAACTTGCCTGAGGTGAGGTTAAACATGTAATTTGGGCATTAGGAAATTTCTCAGCCACGGCTCTAAAGGCCGCGGTGGATAAAACCACGTCTCCGATGGCGGTCATTTTAATGATAAGGATCTTGCTGGCCTGCATCAACTCGTTATAAACCCCAATCGTGGCATCCGCCATGTGGCTCAGCGTGTAGCGTTTGTTGATCTTTGTCTTGGCCGCTTCAATAAATTGGGCACTTAACGCTGGATCCTTCAATAGCCGCAAGACCGCATTGGCCATGGCCTCAATATCTTTAGGAAGCACCAAAAGTCCAGTCTTCTCATGGTCGATAACCTCAATCGTCCCACCCACCCGTGTGGCCACAACCGGCACCCCCGCGGCCTGAGCTTCAATGACGACCCGACCAAAAGCCTCCTGGGTGATCGTCGACATCACCAGGCAATCCGCCCGGCTTAATAGCTCAGGAATATCCCGGCGATTGCCTAAGAATTCCACATGGTTTTGCAATCCCAGACGCCTGGTCAACATCAAAAGCTCATCCTTATAAGCCTGCTTCTTGGCCGGAGCTTCACCAACGATCTGGATCTTAACGGCAGGCAATTGATGGACCACGCGCGCCATGGCCCTTAAGAAATAAGGGTGGCCTTTCAAAGGCGTGATACGGCCGATCATCAAAATAGTCAAAGATTTAGGATCGTTTTTTACAGCTCTGGGCACATTGAATCGCTCCAAGTCCACACTGCGGGGAATGACACGGATATTCTCCTGCGGCACTTTAAAATCTTGCGCCATGTGACGGGCGATCACTTCACTGATCGCGATCACCAGTTTACCCCATCCCATCACCCTACTAAAAAGATGAGGAGAATAATACCCGTGGCAGGTGGTCAAAAAATGCGCGTCTGTTTGGCGGCAGGCAAAAAAAGCGATCCATGCCGGTACGCGTGAGCGGGCATGCACAATATCAATCTTTTCATCCTTAATGATTTTGACAAGCTTATGAATACAACTCCAGGCCGTCAAAATATTCTTTTGATGAACAGGCAAACAATAGTGCTTGGTCCCCTGCGCTTGCAGCTGTGCCACCAAAGCGCCGCCATTCGAAACCACAATAGACTTATGCCCATGGCCGACTAAGTATTTAGCCAAATCGACAGTGCCGGTCTCGACACCTCCGACATTCAGTTCAGGAAGAATTTGTAAGATATTCATAGACTAGACCAAGGCCTCGAGGCCTTTACGGATAATATTTTGGTCATCCAATGTCTTGAGCGTGATTTTTTGACTTAATAATTGAGCAATCTTCGCCTTCATATCATCTGTGGAACTCACCATTAAATAACCATCATCATTGAGTTTCAAGACAAACTTTTCATATTTGTCGCGGCCACGGGCCTCATAGCGGCCACGGGGAGAAAAGACAATCGTCTTTTTTCCAGAACTTAAGGCTTCGGAAACCATGGAAATACTCTCACCCGAGACAATCACCAAATCCGACAAACCCAAAATCCCGCCAACCGCCTCAGGCACATTGCGCTGATTGGCAATAATACACAACGAACAGCGCTCGAAATTCTTCAGCTCCTTGAGAATGATCTGCTCAATAGCCGGCGGCGTGCGGCGCGAGGTCGTTATCAGAATATCTGCCTTATAATGCAAGGCCGCTTGCTTGATCTCCCCCAACAGCTGACGCACATACTGTTCGCTGAACTTAACGCCCTTGGTATCACCACCGATCAAAATCCCGAATTTGGTCCGCACATTTCCCTTCAGGTGGGAATAATGCTTCATAAGCCCTTCACTTTGATCTTTTAAATACGCGGGATTAATCAAATTGGGCGATACACGGGGAGTAATAATGGATGTTCGTTCCACCCTTTGGATACGGTCATGCTCCGGCAGAACCACGGCGTCAAAGCACCGTTGCGGCATGTATCCTGGACTCAGAATAGTAATCGAACGGGCCAGGTGGTTTTGGCTCAGGATAAAATTCACCCCAGACGCCTGAGAACCACAAGAAACAATATAATCGGCTTTATAACTCATCAGCTCTTTATAAGACTGCTCTGTAAGGAAAAACTTTAGGCAATCCTCCCTACGTAAAATACTCACATACGGGGCGAAAAAGGCATAGTAAGAAAATAGCCGTTTGGCCCACTCGCCTTTCCAGCATAAGGTCACTGAACTGTCCTCAACAATTTTCTCTCTTTTCTTCAATACTTCTTTCAGATGCCCCGCCATCGCCTGAGATTGCCGCAGATGACCCGTACGGCCATCATCCAGAATCAAGATGCGTTTATGGGAAGAATATTTAAACACCTTATAAAACCACATATAGTCCGCAGGATGATTGCGCACCATCTCATCAAACACCAGGGCGGATTTTCTGACATTGGCGAGGACATCTTTGTCAAAATCTCCCGTCTCCACCAAAGGCATGGCCGGAAAAATTTTCAATACATGCTTGGCGTTTCCAACCCGCTGTATCCTTACCGGACAAATGGCACATCCATATTTTAACGCCAAGCGAATGGCGCCCGTCGACATAGACGCCGTTTTGCCTAAAAACGGGACCTCCAATCCGTCCCTGCCCCCCTGGTCCAGGACTATGGAAACCACCTCATTGCTGCGCATCGCCTTAATGAGGTCTTTGGTGTCTTTGCCGGCGGTAATCAACCGCGCTCCGGCCATGGTCCGGTATTCATTGAGCATTATATCTAATTGAGGTATTTTGGGCTGGGTATTGACCATTTCATAATAGGAACTCTTGGTCATACCTGCAATCACACTGCCCAATTCCCAACTTCCCGCATGAATAGCCAGAAGAACTACACCTTTACCCAAGCCAAGCGCTTGCTCCAGATTTTCCTTACCATCAGTATCAACAAATTTGTTGAAACCCAAACGTTGCATTTTCGGTATGCATAAAAGCTCAACCGCGCCCTGGGCAAAATTCATAAAAACGATCCTGGTCAAGGCACGCAATTGCGCAGGATCATGGGTCGAGGCAAAGACCGTTTTCAAATTCGCGTAAACGACCTTTCTTTTTCTGGCCATAAAAATATAGGCAAACCGGGCGGATAGGCGCGCCACCCATAGATCGACGGTGATGGGCAAGGCCATAAAAATAAAGGCCAGCGTCTTAACCAGCGCAAACAGCAGTGATTTGGTCAATGAGTTCATCTGTTCCCTTAGTGATATTGATCCCAATGGGCATATAAACCACCCGGATCCCCTCAAAAGCTTCTTTCAAATCCCTTAATTTAACCGTGTCTTTATGGGTGGTCACGAGTGTATCCAGACGCTGGGCCCTGCAAAATGCCACCATTGAGCTTATCTCTGGGGGATTGTAAACGTGATGATCCGGATGGCTGAATAATCGGACTATCTGCGCGCCGGCATTTCTTAAACTGGTTTCAAATGTCCGAGGATCGCCGATGGCACAAAAGGCGGCCACAGGTCGATGGACAACATCATTCTTAGGCACAGGCTGCGCGTTAAAGACGTCCACAAACTCTCCGCTTTCATAGGTGCTTTCCACAATTAAAGCCTGAGGATTGATGGCTTTCAATTGGCTGATAAGCTCTGGAACGCCACTTAGACCATTCGTTTTCGTCAGCACCATGATGTTGGCACGTTTAAGAGCGGATAAAGGCTCTCTTAATGTGCCGGCCGGCAGCAAAAGGCCATTACCAAAAGGATTGGACGCGTTGATGATGACAATATCCAGATCACGATGTAACGGCCAATGTTGAAAAGCATCATCGCAAATATAGCAATCAACCGGTTGTGAATTTTGACGGATACTAGCCTCACGATGACTGCCGGCTAAAACCGGCACCGAGGCCAGCTGTTCACGGATCATGGCCACTTCATCGCTGCCTGAAGCCGCTTGCGTCATATAACCACGGATTAAAATCGCTGGTTTCAATCCTTTCTTTTGCAGCTGGCCGGCCAACCAAATCACGAAAGGCGTTTTTCCTGTTCCGCCCACCGTGATATTACCCACGCTGATCACCGGTTTGGAGGCTTTATAAGCACCTTTCAAGCGATAGAAATGGCGGTGCCACGACACCCCCACACCATACACCCACGACAACGGCCGCAGTAAAGGAAAACCTGCCCACCCTCCGGGGGTGGGCAGGTTTTTGAGTTGTTGCAAGGTGCGTTGCGTGGCGCCGCGGTTGGCGGCAATGACCTGAAGCGCTGCTTCGCCTAAGGCCGCGCGTTTGGCTTCATCACGGCATAAATCCCGGACCGCTATTTCAAATGCTTTAGCGTCCTCCACT
>Ga0206958_1322_pt1 | contig 9851 bp, 12 predicted proteins | sample Alteio_BWOrgHeat_33_FD_152968 | JGI IMG/M metagenome (GOLD analysis project Ga0206958, IMG submission 152968) | Enriched cells from forest soil in Barre Woods Harvard Forest LTER site, Petersham, Massachusetts, United States -... | ecosystem: Environmental > Terrestrial > Soil > Temperate forest > O... | reverse complement strand
TCCCAAAGTAGATTTCCATTCCGTCGGGAGTAAAGTGCGGAGCGAAATCGTAGTTGTCCGAGTTCGATGAAAACAGCGGATGAACGTTGCCACCATCGGCATCCATAATCTGGATCCGTGACAGTCCAGTTGGCTTGCTCTCGCAGGCAAATGCGATCCGTGCTCCATCGGGAGAATACGTTGGAGAGGAGGCCATGCACGGAAGAGTGTTGCCGATTGGAGTGGACATACCTGAATTCAGGATCACTTTCTCCATGCGTGATGAACCGCTCTGTGAGCGCACGAGGATGATTGATCGCCCGTCGGGCGCGAAAGTGAATGTGCGAATTTCCCCCTTTTCAAAGTGTCCTTGCCACCCGTTCCATTTAGAAGCGATCGAAACCACGACCAACACGGTCACTACGCTCGCGGCGACCAACAATTCTTTTGGGCGGCTGTGGATGGCCACGGAATTGGTCGTATTCGTCTTCGGAAACAGTCCCGTCCCCGTAGCGCGGTTCTCTCGGTAACTGCGAATTCGCGCGTCAATCGCAAACCCGATGGCAAACCACCATAGAGTCCCTAGCACTCCCCAGAGCACGGCTGCCACCGGCCCGAACTTGGCACTTGTGAGCATGACTCCGAAGGCGACCAAGGAAATCGGTAAGTCGGCTATTAATAGGATTACGAAGGTCAAATTGGACGGCCCATTCGCCAGCGGCTGCGAAAAACCCGCATAGAGCACCCACATGGAAATAAACAAAAGGGCGTGAATTTCGGCGGCGATGTATTTAACGCGTAGAGTCTCTCGCATGAAATGGGTGATCAACTTTCGCATAAGATCACGACTTGCCAGGAGTTAGCGTGGAGTAGGTCGGCGTGTCTAATGTGATGCGCTAGCGGCAAGTGAGTTTTTCTGGGTCTTGTCGGGTCGCTGATACTCTGAATTTAATTGGGATAACAGCAAGTATAAGTGCTCGCCGGAAACATCTTTCCAGCCTAGGCGAGCCAGCTCAGATTGCCCCCTCCGCATGTCTTCGTCCGTCTGGGATTGGTGGCCAAGCTTCTTTTCGGTCAAGGACAAACGGACATAAGTTAGACCTATCTCTTGGGAAAGCAGACGGCTCTCCGGATTCTTTCCTTTCGATTCCTGGAGCGTGGAAAGATACGTCGACAATTCCTTTGCGTTTTGCTCTGCGGTTCGGTTGTCGCAGTCGCACACTACCAAATTCTTGTAGAGGGCCAAGTTGGCTCCGGCGGATATTTCGGGGTCCGTTGACTGGACGACCCATACGGATAGCAACGGTGCACACACATATCCCGCAGCGACTCCCGCAACGGCACAAATTGCCAAGAGCGAAATCCTTATTGTTTTCATTGAATGCCGAAACGCGAAATCATTTCGTTTTTGTTGTTGTAGAGCTTTGCTTCATTGCTTTCACGGGTTTCGATGTCCTTAATCAATTGGTCCGCCGAAATATCTTTCTGACCGAGAATCGTGAACTCGCGCTGGGCAGCTTGGAGGTGCTCGTTGGCTTTCGCGTGGTTACTTGAAGCCGTTTCGAGCCGATATAGCCGGAGGTAGGTTAAAGCGAGATTAAAATGCAGGTTTCTTGCCGGATAGTTTTTAATCTGAGTCCGGGTTTTCTCTAAGAAGGCGATGTATTCCAAGAGCGCTACCTTACCCTGCTCGTCACCGGCTTGGTTGTATTGGAGGAAATAATATTCTCGCAACAGGTCGGCATAGAGAGCGGCCGACCCGGCCCTCATGTTTGGCAGCGCGTAGTACTTTGTACGAATCCCGCAGCTAACTGCTGCGGTCGCCAAGAACACGAGCGCACACGCGCCGGTAAATAGAAAGATTTTTGTGAGCTTCATTGCGAACCTGCCAAGACCACACGGCAAAAGCAGTAACTATTTTGCACGTTTTTGGGACGAGTCGAACCTGACCGAAGGTCAGGTGTTCCAGGATGACCAACCATAGCCAGAATCGTCGCCTTTCCATCCGTATGCTGCTGCAATACCCAGACGTGAACTGGGGCACCACTGTCCATCCACTTCGTAAACTCCATCCTGATCGGTGTTGACACCAATCCTTACCACCAGGTTCCTGAAACACGACCTACCAGGCATAAGTCTGCCCATTTGAGAAGGCTTCGATTTTGCCCGTGCTTTGATTGCAACCGCACCGCGAATGCATCGGACTGAAACACCCGGTTAAGCGGAAGGGAGGGTGTCCTCCGCAATTCCGCGACGAATCGGAACCAAATGTGCGGTAGTCAGAGGTAACGGGCTGCAACCAGCCATGGAATAGATATCGAAGCTATCGTCCTTGAAAGACCTGTGTCTTTGCTTTACCAAAGGGCAACAACTGTACTCATGCTCTATTGTCGAACTAACTCAATAAGTACATCCTCTAAGCGACTGCAAGAGCCGTATCAGGAGCATCGCTTTGTCCAACTTCTTTCTCAGCAGCCTGTGGCCGGGCTTAATTGTATGGATTCTTCTTTTTATCTCTGACTACACTCTGACGATAACGTGCGCCCGTCTCTATCGAAACGGTGTGAACGAGAAGTTGGTTTTTGAGGGGAGCTACGAAATAACACCGTACTTCCAGAAGGACATCGATTCGCTGCGACTTGTAAGTCCGCGCTTTCTTCTGATCCTTGTTTTGTTCTCCGGACTCCTGGCTATGGAGTGGTTCTTCTCCCAGAAAACGCTGCCTCATTTCTACGAATTCCTGTTAGGGGCCCTGATCCTGGTCCAGTTGCAAGTTCACACGCGTCATTTGCGCAATCTCTTCTTGTTTCGAGCTATGAATAAAACGGGCGGAGTTAGCGGGCGCATTGAGTACTCACGCCCGCTTCTCCTTCGAATGTCAGCCGTTGACGCCCTGGTATTTTCCGGGCTGTACCTCGTGCTGTTCGCCTTCACCCAAAGCTGGTTCATTTTCGGCGGTGTAGTCGTTTGTCTTTCGCTGGCCGTAAAACATTACAGGCTCGCGCGAAAGTGGTCGGCATTCGCAACAGCCGCAACCGCAGCCACGAGTCCAGATATCGCTAAGGAAGTCGTACAAGCAGGCACGAGTTAGCCCACTTTCTTCATGGCAGCTCGCAAGTGTCAGAAAGGATACTGTGAAAAAGCGCCTCTTAAACCTTGCCGCTGTGCTCGGACTATTCCTCGTCTCCGCCCTTGCTTTTGCCCAGCTGAATAGCCCTGGAACCGGAGCGACAGCTGCGGGATCGGACGTAGAGCGCAAGGTAAAGACTATTGAAGAAGTTTGCGTACATAATCTGAGAGCGATAAACAGCGCTCAAGGTGATTACTGGGGTGGGGATGAAAAGAAGGGCTATGCGCGAACCCTGCAGCAGCTGGGACCCAAAGGCGATGGGATACTCGCAAGCGCGCTCGCGAGCGGAAGAGAAAGTTTTTACCGCTTCAAGCTGATACCGGAGCGAACCAATTCCAACAAGCCAGTCATGCACTATGTGCTGCTTGCTCGCCCCACAAATCGATTCACAAAAGAACAAAAGAGCTTCTATACGGATGAAACTGGCGTGATCCGTTTTACAACTCAGAATCGCGCGGCCACAATCGCAGATTCGCCGATTAACTGAACCTGGCAGGTGGCCAACCTTTTGGATTTGCTCGCTTTTGAATTTAATCTGTCATCTCGACAGAGGCCGCCTTCCAGCCAACGAGGGACCTGCGTTAGCCGTTCGGGTCAATAACACCGGAGGGGTGACACAACTTAGCCCAGCCCATAAGGGCTGAGAACAAGAAACCAAAAGAGCCGGTTTCCTTTCGGCGGAACTTTCGCCGAGCTTTCAGCCTGTGCTCTTGCTTTACCATCGCGCAACAACTGTACTCATGCTCTATTGTCGGGCCATCTACTTGGGGGGCATTCTTTATTGGGTGCAAACCCATGTCGCTCCTAAACTCCATCCTGGATACCCTGCTTTGTTTGTCCTCAGGGTGGGCGCTTGTGTCGTTGCTCCTTTGCTTTCGTAGCTGGAGGAAACTCGGGCTGAGTGGCGAAGGCAGGCTGCGCCTTTACTCCGGCCCGCCTCCGAGCGATCCAGACGAGTTGCGCGCTTGGCGGCTTGGATGGCATTTCATGTCTGGAATTCTCACAATGATGCTGTGCATGATCGCGACACCAGTTGTTTGGTGGCTAAGCGGAAAGTGAAACGAAGTGGCTAACACAATCGTAAAAGCGTTTTTCACCGGACTGTTTTTCGGGTCTGCACTCGCCGTAGGCGGCGGGTTCGTCGGCTTTCTGCTATTTTTTGTAACGGTGCAGTGCGGCTGGTGGGATGGGCCGGGCGGCGGAATCGTGGTCTTTCCGATGGTGCTGATCCCAGCCTTCCTTTGTGGAATTTATGGCCTTAATTTGGGTGTAACGAGAGCTTGGAAGAACGCGGCAAAACAGGAGTGACGTTATTCATATGGACGACGTTCTATCCAACCAAGTGCGCGCCGATGATCGCGTGAATCCCGTGAACCTCCCATGCCAATATTCTTACGATCCAAGCTGGCAAACGGTTCTATTCGTCGCAGGGTCGGGCTGTGCGTGGATAGGTGGACAGAAACTCCTATGCGGTTGTTGGCCTCACGGTTTCAGCCTCTTATTGGGAGTTGTTCTTGTCGCATCCGGATTGCTTCTGACCATTCGCCGGCTAGCTTTCAAGCGCTTCCTGATACTGGACACCGATACCATCCTGCTTCCCACTGGCTTCGCTGGGATGCGATCCACTCGGATTCCCTACACAAGCATCGAACGCGTTTGGCGCGCCTATGCCGGATACGCACTCGTTCTTTGTCTTGCGACTAAGCAGGGTAAATTTCAACTTGTCCCAACAATGCTTCCGGAACCAGGCAGCTTCATTGATGTAGAACACTTCTTGCACTCACAAGCGCAGCACAGCACAAAAGTCTGAACCCGCGCCCGTCTTACACACATCGGTGCTTGCCGCGCGGCACGAGATAGAGATGTTGGCCCCCATCAGAGATCCCTATGTCGCAATCTTAACGTGTAGAATTCGACCATGATTCAACGTGAAGGAACTCCAGCACTCAAAAGAGGACCGACCACCGACGATGACACGGTGGTCCTTGACTGGGCCAACCTTCCTCAAGGCACCCTGACGGAATACCTAGACGCGACGCTGCACGATGCTGAGATTGTTTCAATTCGGTCCGACCTTCTAGAACGCAAGATTTCTATAATTTGCGATGTCGAACATTTGCGTGAATTTCACCACTTGCCAGAAGGATTTCAGTTAATCCTTGAACTAGAGGGCGTCCAATCGGCCCGTGTTTTTCGCTACTCGATATGGCCCGGTGACTTTTCCGTTCCTCCAGGTGTTTCTCACGAAGCGGAATCGCGGCTTGTTTTGGAATATCAGGCGAAGTGGCGAGAGGAGTCTTTTTCGTGGGCGGACTTTGAGAAGTCGATTACTCGCGAATACGCCCAGGTACTCGACATCGCGGACGCGACACTTGCAACATCGAAGGAATCAGTAGCGCTTAGACTACGCGGCCACCACAACTACACCGTATATCATGAAGTTTTTCTGCGAGCGAAGAAGATAACGATTTTCGGAAGCAATGAAAGGGTTTTTGGACTGAAGGAATTGCAAGAGCTTGGTGAAGCCTACTGGGAGGCCTTCAGCCGCCGTCAACCGACAATGGGCAATGACCCTCCGACAGGAGCGACGCCTATTGGCCCAGCTTCCGGCGGTGGACAATTGTAGGAGGGATTTAATGATGCGTTCTATTTTTACGAGCTTACTGGTTATGTCTGGCCTCCTACTTTTTCAACCGCAAAATGGTTCAAACCAACCCGACCTCCCCTCCGTTTCCGTTTCGCTTCCTGCAAACGTTTCTTCCGAGACAGTTCAGATTTTTTACTTTTTGATTGGCCCATTCGGCGGGAACGGCACCTACACTGAGCAGCGGCCTGGTTTGCATTCCTACGAAATTTCCACCGTGGTAGAAGGAAAAGCAGCCAGCGAAATCAGAATGGTTGTTTACGCATCCGGCTGCGAAATTAATACATTCGCCCTCCCACTGACGGGACATTCCAACGTTAAGCAAAACTTTGACTGCCAACGCGCTGCCACGGTTCACCTGTCGGGAAAAATTACACCGCCCAATTTGGCCCGAGAAAGTAATGCGGAAGTAGTCGTCACTTACATGGCGCTTTGGGCGGCCGAGTTCTGCGGCATCGCTGACGGTCCGGTTACAGAATTCCAACTCGCAACAGCGTCTCTTGACTCACATGGCGCCTTTGAGGTGGATTTGCCTTACTTTGCTGCCGACGTTGCAGAAGCGCCGTTTCAACGAAAAGCAGGCTTCCGCCTCACGCTGCGTGACTCAAAGACTGGTAACCCAATCGCTTCTAATCTACGACCTACGGCGCCGGATCTTCGTCTCGAGGAGCCGGCTTTGCGGATCCTTCCGCGCTATCCCGACGTCCTCGAATTCACGCCGGAACGCTAGGTCTATTTCAACTCGCAAATTCCCGCCGCGATTACCGGACAAACGAAGTGCTAGTTTGGATCTCTGGTTTTCTCGCTATCTGTCCACTTGGATCTTGCAATAACTGCGAACGCTGAGAATCGCAACGAACAAGAGACTACATACTCCAACAACCGACCAACTGTCCCAATAAAACGTCGGGGCTCTTACGGAGTATTCGCTTTTGAATATCCATCGGTAAGATCTCGGCATCAATATATACAGGTAAAACAGAGAACAAAGTAACGCAGCCGCAAGGGCGAATGTGGCTGCTGTTCGTGGATGAAAGAACGTTAGAATTAACGCCACCAGAAAAAATAGGGAACCAAGTTCAGCCATTTTAAACAGCGGTCCCGTGAGCCAACCGCCACCGAACTCTGAAGTGCCGTAGTCCTGCAAACGAATCCAGAGAACCGCTGGGCATGCTAGACACGCAATTGCCTGCCACATCTTTTCCTGTGGGAATTTCTCCATTTCAACGCTCTAAATAGATAGTCCGACCGTATCGAACTCATAAGTATGAGTCAATCCAGTTGTGAGGGTTTAAGAAGCGGATGTTCGACATATAATGGGTTCAGGACTTCAAGCAACATCTCGCCCATGATTTTTCCAACAGCACGCCTGTATGCATCGAACTCTTCAGAAGAGCATTTTTCTTCAACAGTGACGATAGAACTGTCAAGACGACTCTGAAACTCGACCATAAGGTCGCTAATCTGTTTTGCGACCAGGGCATCTCTTATCATGGCTCTTCCACTCCTCAGGCTCTTTCTTTTCCGATAGTATTGCAAGAAACCTGAGGAATTTTCATCATAGAATTGGCGGGTGGCCGACCCTTTCGTACTACTCCAAAATTCCGTTACGCCACGCCTCGACCTTGAAGGTGCGGGTTTAGATCCTGACTTACAGCTGTTGACTAGATTTCGTTGCATCATTTACGCTGATTAGATGCCAGACGCCAGTAACTATCAGCCGTGGCATCGCTTTAGAGATGCAATCTCCTCGAGTGCCAAGCTGTCGCCGGAAGATGGCGACAAAGCTCTGCGACTGTTAGATGACGCCATTGAATTGGCTATTAGCGAGCACGAAAATCGTTGGGTGCTCACCCTCAGTCACCATGCCGCTGTAATCTCCAACTTCCTCGGCAAAGCGGAATTGGTGAAACGTTATTATCAACAGTCCCTTGCCTCCAATCCGGACAACTCTCGTGCACTGTACGGATTAGCAATCGTCGCAAAACAACAAGGCGAACTTGAACTGGCGAAGGATTACGCCGTCCGATGCCACAAGGCACTCTTGAGTGGCGATGACTTCTTGAGGGACGCTCAACTCGAATTGCTCCTGAAACATTGGCCATCCGATTTATCGGGAACCAGCCCCGAACAGACTACCGAGGTGTTGGGGGCCGTATATACGACAGGCGCTACGAACGCACAAAACATAAAACCAAAGCCGGGCGATACAGTAGTGCTCATTGAAGTCCCGCCGGGAATGCTTGACGATCTGCCTCCGGAAGATCAGCAAGCGATAAATGAAGTCGTCGGGAAACCAATCCCTTTAAGAGAATATGACGAAGCAGGGCGGGCAGAGCTTGGGTTCAAGGACAGCAGCGGGACCTTCCACTATATTTACGTAGATCCGGCATTCATCAACCCGGTCGATTAAGGGCGGGTGGCGAATCCTTCCCGCTCGCATCCCACGAAGGAATCAATATCGTTATTGACCACTCTGATGCCTCTTCGACCTTCCGGGCCCACAAAATTCGCCATTGGTGTCTAATGGAGTTAATCCCCATATGGATTCCACCAATGAATAATACGGAGCGATTAACGAACAACCGACTATTGAATGAGGTTTTGCTTGCTTCAAACGTTGCCGGTGCAGTGTTCTTAGCCGCATTCGTCTATGTTCGAAGGAATTGGAGTTCAATGACCCCAGTAAATGATTCGACCTATCTTTTTTTACGGAGTACGTATCGGGTAACTGATTTTTTGGGACTGCAATCAGTAAATCCTGTCGCAACAGCTGCGGTCAGACGGCAAATGCCCGGCCGCTCCGAAGCACTGGGGGTGGAGCTCCTCGTCATCGTGACGGTGTTGGGCGCTTCGGCAGTAATAATTCTGCTGCTGAGCCTGCTGAGACACACGCGAATTTATCGATTAATTTTCGGCCCAGTGGTTCTCCCAATTTTGTTGTTTACTACTCCCGTTTGTTATTTGTACGTGTCATGGCTGACTTGGAATTGGCCGTGGCGCGGAATGTCCCCTCATGAGAGCTTTTTCCGCCAGGACCTGGCCCTGAATGTATTCCTCGCAGAATTTTTGTGTTTTTGCGTGTTACTGCTGTACTTCAGGCGGAAAACAACTCCCAAGTGGATACTAACTGTACCGATCGCTCTGCACTGTGCGTTCTGGGCGTGGGTTCTTTGGTCAGAGACTTATATATTGATTTTTCCAATGTACTCTCGGACCCTGATTCTCATTTTATTCCCCCTTTCGGCGTTTGTGTACGTTTGGAAAGGTACGTCGTCGTCGGACACCGACGGCATTTCTAAGAGTGGGGACGGAACTTGGGTATGGGTCTTGGCCCTTGCAGCGATCGTGCTTGCCGGGGCGGTATGGTTTCCTGCGAGAAATGTGGCTATAAGTTACCCACTGGAACCAAATTCAGTGAAAGTAGCCTTAGACCGGGGGCCATGCTACGGGTCTTGCGCCGCGTACACGATTACGGTGCATGGTGACGGTCAGGTAGATTATGCAGCCCCTGGACGTACCGGGATTCCGATCAGGAAGTCGGGCACAATCCCGCAGGAGAAAGTCACGCAGATTCTGAAAGCGCTGGATAAAGTCGAATTTATGACGTTGGAAGGGCGTGCCTTTTTCTGGGCCTTTGATACGCCGAGTGTCGCAGTCCAAGCCTCCGTGGGCGGAAAAACAAAGCGAGTAGTAAGCGACTCCTTTTTCGTAGGTTCTCACACTAGCCGGCAGGCGCGATTCGTCCAAGCCACAAATGAAATCGACACCATTCTGGCATCGACGAATTGGACAAAGTGCGGTGACGTCCCGTGTGTTAACTCACAGTCATCTCCGTAGCTGGTGCAGGCGGGTTTAGATTAAACACCTGCAAAATTCCGCCGCCATCTCTCCACCTCATCCCAAAATGGAACTGCCGCGCAAAAATAATTAACCCACGCAACACACGACTCCTTGAAATCGGCGGGCGGTCCACCCTTTCCACACCAAAATTCCGTTACGCCACGCCTCGAACGCCGTAGGCTTGACACAACCTAGCTCAGCCCGCAAGAGCTGGGAACCAAAACCCAAAAGAGCCGTCTTCCTCTCGGCAGAACT
>Ga0206958_1321_pt1 | contig 9924 bp, 6 predicted proteins | sample Alteio_BWOrgHeat_33_FD_152968 | JGI IMG/M metagenome (GOLD analysis project Ga0206958, IMG submission 152968) | Enriched cells from forest soil in Barre Woods Harvard Forest LTER site, Petersham, Massachusetts, United States -... | ecosystem: Environmental > Terrestrial > Soil > Temperate forest > O... | reverse complement strand
TGCTTGGACAGATATGTGGCTCGAAGCGCGTAAGTGGTTTGAGTCCAAGCTCGTCGGCCTGCCAATCGAGCACCACTACGATGCGGCGGGAAATCAGTGGGTCACGCTACCCGGCGAATCGGAGAAGGCATTGATCCTAGGCAGCCATTTGGATTCGGTTCCAAATGGAGGATGGCTTGATGGGGCACTCGGGGTGATGACCGGTTTGGAGATTCTTCGGCGCTTTGTGGAGGAATATAACGGTCGCCCGCCGGTCACGATTCGGCTCGTCGATTGGGCCGACGAAGAGGGCGCGAGATTTGGGCGAAGCCTTCTCGGGTCTTCGGCCTTTGCGGGCACGGCGACAATCGCCGCCGACCGAGTTCGAACCGACCGCGAAGGCATCAAACTTGAGGACGCAATGCGAAGATGTGGCATCGACATCGATCGGATTTCCGACGCTCAGATCGAGCAAAAGAACGCAGCCGCCTATTTGGAGCTTCATATCGAGCAGGGACCGATCTTAGAGAGGATGGGACTGCCCTTAGCAGTAGTCCGCGGTACTAAGGGTGTCGAGCGGCACGCCATCACCTTCCACGGCCAGGAAGCTCACTCTGGTTCGACGCCGATGAACGTTAGAAAGGATGCTCTGGCCGCCGCTGCCAAGCTCGCACTTGAAATCTATCCGATCGCACGGAAGCACTCCGACGCCGTTTGCACGATGGGCAGCGTTGAGACGTTCCCTGGAATTGTGACCGCCATCGTCGGTCGATGCGAGGCAACATTGGATCAACGCGACTTGGATGCGGTGGTGCTAGCCACGATGCTTCGCGAGGCGAAGGAAGCGAGCGAGCGATCCGCCTTAGAATATGGATGCACGGTTGAATGGTCGAAGATTTGGGGTATCGCCCCGGAGCCGTTCCATCCGACGTTACTAGAATTCTGTGACTCAAGCATTAAGGAAGTGGCAGGGACAGTGGTTCAATTACCTTCAGGGCCCCTTCATGACGCCGCCGAAGTATCGCACGCCGGGATTCCAACCGTGATGATGTTTGTTCAATCGCTCTACGGCATCAGCCACAACAAGATCGAAGACACGAAAGAGGAGCACCTGGAGTTGGCGGTGCTCGCGATGGATCGATTGGCAAGCAAAGCTGCAGCCTGGATTGGGGACCTCTAGGCATGACGCTGTTAAACTAGGAGAACGAATGGCGAGCACGGTGGCATCTGTTAATAGTGAGGACCAGGCTCTAAGAAGAGTCGGTCATTGGATCGGAGGGGCTCCCTTCGAATCGCGGTCGGGTCGGACGGCGCCGGTTTGGAATCCGGCTACTGGATTGGAACAGGCTCGTGTCGCGTTGGCGAGCAGCGACGAAGTCGATTTGGCAGTTGCGGCGGCAAAGTCCAACTTTCCAGAGTGGCGGGCCACCCCGTTGTCAAAGCGTGCTGAGACTATGTTTCGCCTTCGCGAACTTATCGATGCAAACCGGCGCAAGATCGCGGAGATCCTCACGTCCGAGCACGGCAAGACGATCGCCGATGCGATGGGCGAGGTGGCACGAGGGCTTGAGAACATCGAGTTTGCGTGCGGAATCCCGAACCTGCTCAAAGGCGGCTATACCGAACAGGCCAGTCGCGGCGTCGATGTGTACCAGATCCGGCAGCCACTTGGCGTCGTTGCGGGCATCACCCCATTTAACTTCCCCGCTATGGTGCCAATGTGGATGTTCGCGAACGCAATTGCGTGCGGCAATACGTTCGTTCTCAAGCCGTCGGAGCGAGATCCATCGGTTAGCCTATTCCTTGCTGAACTGATCAAACAGGCAGGTATCCCCGATGGCGTGTTCAACGTGATCCAAGGGGACAAGGTCGCGGTAGACCGGCTTCTGGAGCACCCGGACGTGAAGGCGATTAGTTTTGTGGGTTCCACGCCGATCGCACGGGCGATCTATCAGACCGCGACCCACAACGGAAAGCGCGTACAAGCTTTAGGTGGTGCAAAGAACCACATGCTGGTACTCCCAGACGCAGATATCGACATGGCAGCCGACGCGGCGATCTCCGCCGCCTACGGCTCGGCGGGTGAGCGATGCATGGCAATCTCGGTGGTCGTAGCAGTTGGCTCGGTCGCGGAACCATTGATAGAAGCCATCCGCGAGCGGATACCGCGCATCAAGATCGGGCCCGGGAATGTGGAAGGAAACGAAATGGGGCCGCTCATCACCGGCGAGCATCGCGACCGTGTAGCCGCACATATTGATGAAGCGCGCAGCGAGGGGGCGAAGGTCGTTGTAGATGGAAGACGCGACCCGTCCTCACAACTGGCCGGATTCTTCTTGGGTTGTTCCTTGCTCGATGAAGTCAAGCCGGGGATGCACTGCTACGACGACGAAATCTTCGGCCCAGTCCTTGGCGTGACGAGGGTAGAGACTTACGAAGCGGCATTGCACCTTATTAACAGCAACCCGTATGGGAACGGAACCGCGATCTTCACCCGCGACGGTGGCGCAGCGCGCCAGTTCCAGTTCGACGTCGAGGTTGGCATGGTAGGCATCAACGTCCCCATACCCGTGCCAGTATCGTACTACAGCTTCGGCGGCTGGAAGTCTTCCCTGTTCGGCGACCTCCACATGTACGGCCCCGAAGGTATTCAGTTTTACACCCACGCCAAGCTCGTCACCAGCCGATGGCCCGACCCCGAGACGAGCAAGGTCGACTTGGGATTCCCTCAGGTGAGGTAACCAGCGGTGATTTGGTACAAATTTCTACTGATCCTTCCCGCATTCCTGAGCACGTGCTGTTTCGGCCAGGTTCACGAAAAATACATGGGCGCCGATGCATTTTTGGCGATTGTCAAAGGCGGCAACCCTTACTATCAGGAACCGGCGGAAATCCAGAACCTTAGAGACAATATTGCCGAGTTCGAGGGCCGCCGGTTGTCTTTGCCGCCGGCTTCCGCTGCCGCGGAATGGCTACGCCTTTTGCAAAGCAATCTGGATCTCGTCAGAAAATACAGCGACGAGCAAGGCGGACCTTATCGCCTCAAGGATTTGCTTGAGGCCATGCCATCACCGAAATCTTGGCCAGCGATCGAATTGGGTGTGGCGAACCTGAAGCGGATTGAGCCGTACCAAACCGCTGCGCTGCAGACGCTTTTCGCGGTACTTCAATCCAAATATGACGCCGCCGAAAATCACCTCGAAACCATCGGTAGCAACCAAGTTGGTTCGTACATTGAGTCGTATACGACAGACGCTCGACTCCTTCTTGCTTTCCGCTGCCGAAATGCTGGCATTATCGAATCGATTCTTCGCGCACGTGCAGATGCCCTGCACTCCGGCAAAAAGACGCAAGCGCCCAGCCTGGAAGGGAGATTCATTCCAGACCTGGTATCTATCATAGGCGCAGATCGAGCACGAAAATTGATTGCCTATGTTCAGCAAAAAGCGCCAGGCGAATTTGCTTTCCCAAAGACTTTCGCAAAGGAACGGCATTCTTCTTTTCTAGATGCCAAGCATGGAGCTCGAACGACACGGTCCGCGTCCCAAATCTCGAAACCGACCACGGCAGACGAGGTTGCCGGACTCTCCCACCCATACAGCCCTGTGCAACTTCTCGCCCTGAACAATCCTTCAGCCTTTGGCGATCTCATCAGTAAGCTTGTTGATACCGGCAATGGCCCGTTGGTCGAACACTGCATCTATCAGTCTTGGGGAGAACTTAAGCTGCTTTGGTATCCATCCGGGCCACCACCACCGAAGGAGCCGGACGATAGGATGGCGTTAATCCTTCTTTCGTTCTATTTTCATGCCAGAAAATTCCAAGACGCGGTAATCCTCCTCGACAAGTTTCCAAATTGGAATGCGCCTGACCTTGCGATGGTCCACCTGAATCTTGGGGAGCCAAGTCCTTTCCTTTATATGGCGGCGGTTTCATTCGCAAAAGTCGGCCGCTTTGACGAAGCGGTTCGCGCAATTTCTTTCGATATTCAAAACCGCCCCAATGAAGACGAAATCTATGCCTTGCTAGTAGCCATCGCACCGAAGCGTACGATGAGGATCCTTGAGCAAATGCATGCTTCATTTCCAAACGACTCCAGACCCTTGATTTGGCAGGCAAAGCTCCTCCTAAACCAAGACAAGCTGTCGGATGCGCGCGCTATCGCGCTTGAGGGAATAAGGTTGGACCCTATTGACACTCAAGCCCGGAAAACACCAACTAAGTTAATGGCTTACTCGATTTTGGCGGATGCTTCACGTCTCCTTGGCCGAAAAGACGAAGCGGCCAAGTGGGCAAAATATACTCAAGCTGCCCGTTTTGCTGTGGAATCTGCTAAGAGTGACGCTCAAGGTGTTACGGACTACCCTTATCGAAAAGTCATTTCCGATTTTAAGGCAGATTGGAACGGTTCGTCGCTGTCGGCAACCAGGCATCCATGGCCGGCCTTGCCGGTCGTCGATTTACAGGCGAGCCGAGCAGCTATTTTGAAGCGCGGAGGTAAAGAACCCCGCTATATCCCCAACAGATCCTCGGATGTCACCTACCACAAAGAGTCGATCCTCCGCGATCCGCTCATTTACGATCTCGTCAGCCTTTCAATGTTGAACTAGGCCTTGTTTTGCGGTCTGGGTTTGGACATTCGTTCCACGCCAAAAGGAATCCGTTGCATGGAGTGGGCCAAGAGTTGGGCCATCGTACTCTTAAACGACGTGTAAGCGCGATATGTCTTTCATGTCCAACCCAGTAGCGAGAATCCCAGTTTGAAGCCAATTGGAGCCCCGTTCGTGGGCAAGAACCATCCCACGACTACATCTGTCTAGTAGTCGTACGCGACTCACTAATCACAAACCGTTTTGTAACTGACTCCGTAAGCGTAGTCTGCGCTAACTCAAACCGACTCTCTTTTTGGTGAGATAATGTGAGACATGTCCGAAACGGTTCGTAAGCATAAAGAGTTTCTTTTCCCCGTCGTGGCTACCTACTACAAAGAGCCGTTGGCTTTGAGTCATGGGGAGGGGATGTATGTTTGGGATGAGAACGGAGATCGATACCTTGACTGCTTCGGCGGCGTGCTGACGGTCAGCGTCGGACACGCTAATCCGGCGGTGGTGAAGGCGGAGACGGAGCAACTGAACCGGCTTTCCCATACGTCAACCTTGTACGCCAACCACAATCTCTCCGATCTCGCAGAGAAGATGGCGGAGATTACACCTGGGAGCCTCAAGAAGAGCTTCTTTACCAGCACCGGTACCGAAGCAGACGACACCGCCATACTAGCCGCCAAATGCCACACGAAGCGGCAAGAAATCATCGTGCTGAGGCATAGTTACAGCGGCCGTTCGGCGACTGCTCTCTCCGCAAATGGTCATGCACCGTGGAGACCGCTGGCAGCCCAGGTTGCTGGAATCGTTCACGCCCACGCTCCTTACTGTTACCGCTGCCCGTTCGGTTTGAAGTACCCGAGCTGCGGTATCAAGTGCGCTGAAGATATCAAGGAACTTATCGATACAACTACGACGGGGGAAATCGCGGCCTTTATGGCGGAACCGATCCTTGGAGTGGGAGGCTTTATTGTCCCGCCTCCCGGATACTTTGAAAAGGCGGTGGCAATCGCTCGCGCTCATGGGGGGCTCTTTATCGCCGATGAAGTTCAGACGGCGTGGGGACGCACTGGCGACAAGTGGTTTGGAATCGAGCATTGGGACGTAGAGCCAGACATCCTAACCTCGGCAAAAGGGATGGCTAACGGGTTGCCAATCGGAATTACAATTGCCAAGTCCGAAATTGCGGACAGTTTCAAGGGATCGTCGTTTGCGACGTTTGGTGGAAATCCGGTGTCGACGGCTGCCGCCTTAGCAGTTATCAAAGAGATCGAAGATAAGAATCTGCTTCACAACGCAAAAGTGACCGGCGACTACTTCCGCGAGAAGCTTGAAGAGTTGAAGGACAAGCACCCAACGATTGGCGACGTCCGAGGTATGGGATTGATGCAAGGGATTGAGGTCGTCACGGATAAGGAAAGCAAAGTTCCGTCGCCTCAGGCAGTCGCCCAGGTTTTTGAGGAAACCAAAAAGCATCGTGTGCTTATCGGAAAAGGAGGCCTTTACGGCAATGTTCTTAGACTTGGGCCCCCGCTCATCGCCGATAAGAGCAACATCGATGAATTGATCGGCGCATTGGACGCGGCATTTTCCGCGGTAGTGCTTTAGGCGTCTACGTGTCGCTATACTAAGTAACCATGGGTGACAAAAAACCAAAGAAGACATCGTCGGGAAACCACGACAAGCACGCAGCTAAAAATACCAAGTCCCAGTTCATCCTGCCAGACGCGGCTCCGAAGTCTGACGATAAAAAGAAAGGCAAGAAGTAACTTCCAGCTTTTACGGACGCGCGTCAAACTGGCCTAACATTTGATCGTAATGGATTGATCGCTAGGCCTAAGGCTACTGCTGCTCGTTATTATTGCCCGGCGTGGCGCCGGTGGGTTGGATTTAGTGGGCCGAATGCAGTTCTCATCCAACATGCATCAATCTTGTCTGCAACGATTTACGGATCCATTTATCGTGCCCACTGCCGTTGTTAGCTGGTAAAACGCAGTTGATGACCGGCAAGAAAGCGTTTGCCGAGAGAGTAAACGAGCTCGGTTGGGACCTTTTCCGGCTTGGCCCATCGATGAGCCAGTTTCATCTTGCCCAAGGCGGACGTATTGTGCGCCCTGTTTTCTTCCTCACCTCGACGGTTGCCGTGATTCACGGCAACTCATTCGCCTCGCATTAAAGGGTTGGAAACGAATGTCCCAACACTAAGTCAGCATTGGGACTAGCAATGAACTTGGTCGGTTCAGTAGCCTATCACTGCGAATACGTGGGCTACTGGACGACTCGGTATAGGTTTTCATCCGTTTTGACGCCTAGTTTGATCGACGAATCCCAAACGGTCTTCACGTCTATTGGTTCTTTCGTTTGATTTGGGAAAACGAAGCGCTGGTAGACCACGTAGCGGAGAAAGTCACCGGCTTCGCTAACGTAAATCTCGAACTGTCCGTTTGCGGGACCATTCGGGTTTTCGCGGTATTCGCCAGTGATTTTCTGAACTAGATCTCCGTTCAGAGTGACCCTGCCTTTGTACGTAAGGGTTGCCCACTGCCTCATTAGTAGTTTTAATCTTCCAGGTTGACTGATGGCCACATCGAGAATTGCATTCAGCTCGCCCAAGCTGTGCTCCGAAGCCATGTACAAATCGCCAATCTTCTGCTCGACACCGTTCTGATTCACCCATTCCTGATAACGGTCTCTTCCCAGTTTTTCGTCTGGCCTGTCATACGAAAACACCTTTCCGTTGCTCGTTAACAGCCACTGGCGAGCGTGAGTTCCGTTTCGCGTCTGATGCAGATAGATCTTTCCGGGGCGATCGAATTGAAGTTCGGTGTCTATGTTGAGGGTGACGTCAAGCGCGGTCTGCGTCATCTTGACAGTACCAACCGCCGTTTGAGCATCCGCATATCGGCTGAACACCTTCGACATAATTTGCGCAGCGGTGGTCTTATCCGGATTGCTTGAATCCCGTTGCGGCCCTTGAATAATGGTGAGCAGTGCAATGGCTGTCGTGATCATATTACAGTTCCTCTGATTGGCTCCATTCGATATCGTGGACGTGTCGTGAGTGGTTAGCGGTTCGCGCCGCCACAAAAAGCCAATCAGAAAATCGATTCAAGAAAACGCGAATAGAGTCGTTAACACGTGCTTCTTCGGTTAATTCTATAACTGCTCGTTCAGCCCGTCGGCAAACACATCTCGCTAGATGCAAGTGAGCCGCCAAAGCAGTTCCGCCCGGCAAGATGAAGGCCTTCAGCGGTGGCAGCGGTTCGCTCAGCGTATCGATTGACCGTTCAATTATTTCGATCTGCCGATCGGTGATTCTGGCAAGCTGGAATTTGCCCCCGACGGGACAAGCCAGTTCCGAACCAAGATCGAAGAGCCAATTCTGAAATTTCTCGAGCATTGGATCGAGAGAATCGCCGTCTGCATGAACCCTCGCAAGCCCAATCGCCGCATTCAGTTCGTCAACATCACCGATCGCGTTGATACGCGAGGAAGTCTTTGAGATCCGGGTGCCGCCGTACAGACCGGTCGTGCCGTCATCGCCCGACTTTGTATATAGTTTCATGACCGGTCTTTAAGCACAAGAAGCATGAAGCGCGGCAGCTTCTTAACCTTAGAGATCTTCGACGGATTCAAAATCAGCCTCCAGAACCATTCCATTCTCAACCTCTGGATGATCGCGGGAGCACGCTTCGTTTTGCCGCTGAATACGTCGAACGAACCGCCTACTCCGATAGAGACTCTTGCGTCAACGATGTGCTTCGTGGCGCTGATAAATTTCTCTTGACGAGGCATGCCTAGACCGACGAACAATATGTCCGGGTGCGTCGCAGCAATTTCTCGGGCCACCACCTCGTCGCTTTCAGCTGGAAAAAAACCGTGGCGCGTTCCCACAATGTTGCAGCCAACATGCTTTAGCCGTAGTTTTTCAGCCGCTAGCTCGGCAATGCCGGGGGCGGCGCCCAAGAAATACAGACGGTAACCCTTATCGGCGCTTAGGGCACATACCCGATCCAGGATATCGACACCGCTAACCCGCTCCGGGAGCATGACACCTTTCTTTTTGGCAGCCCATATGATTCCCGATCCGTCTGGCGTAACTAGATCCGCGCTGTTTATCAATCCAAAGAATTCGGGATCAGAATGGGCGATCACGATTCCCGTGGCATCCGCAGTGACCACCAAGTGGGGGTAGCCAGAAGCGACGAAGGCTTCCAGTGACGCCAATGTCTGGTCCATCGTCACTCTATCGACGTTAACCCCTAATATCCTCACCGAATCCCGATGTCCAGCCCCTAATTTCGTGGTGGCCATGGCAGGGTTTAGTTTACACTCAAATGCGAGGGTCTGGGAGGAAGCGTTGGAGCATTCGAGGGCGGCTTCCCATCCCAGGTTTTACTTGAGTCATTTACTATTGTAATTTAATTACATATGATACACATTAAGTGGAGTCCTGAGCCTAGAAAGAAAAACTGTGCGGTCTTGTCAGGATTCGACTTGATGGGTGCCCTTGAACGCTTCAACGCTTTAGCGCTAGATGCTCCGGCACCGAAACGCTCAACCCTTGGTAGAATACGATCATGACTGGCGCTGCCAACCCAACTAAGATTCGCATTAAAGTTCTGCGACAGCAGGATCGGAACGCGCCTCAGCACTGGGAAGAGTTCGAGATTCCGTTCCGCGAAAAACTGAACGTCATCTCTGCCCTGATGGAGATTCGCAAGAACCCGAAGACGACGGATGGCAAGACAGTCAGTCCTCCGGCTTGGGAAGCTGCTTGCTTAGAAGAGGTGTGTGGATCTTGTACGATGAACGTCAACGGTCGAATTCGCCAGGCGTGTACTGCATTGATCGAAGACGTTGGCGAGCTCACCGGGGACACTTATGAGGTCGCGCTGGAACCGATGAAGAAGTTTCCTCTTGTCAAGGACCTCATCGTAGACCGCAGCAAGATGTTTGACAATCTTAAGAAGGTTAAAGCGTGGGTACCGATAGACGGAAGTTACGATCTTGGGATGGCTCCTCCCCAGGACGACCGAGGCCGACCTCTCCGGTACGCACTCTCCCGTTGCATGAGTTGCGGCTGTTGCCTGGAAGCATGCCCGCAGATCAATGAGCACTCGACGTTCGTCGGTCCGGCGGCTCTGGCTCAAGCCCTGCTCTTCAACAATCACCCTATCGGTAAGACCCTTGAGAACGATCGTCTCGAGTTCCTGACGAGCGAAGAAGGCATTACGGGTTGTGGCAACGCTCAAAACTGTGTGAAGGTTTGTCCAAAGAGCGTGCCGCTAACGAGAGCGATCGCCGAATTGAATCGGGATACTACAATCTACAAGCTTAAGAA
>Ga0206958_1320_pt1 | contig 9925 bp, 6 predicted proteins | sample Alteio_BWOrgHeat_33_FD_152968 | JGI IMG/M metagenome (GOLD analysis project Ga0206958, IMG submission 152968) | Enriched cells from forest soil in Barre Woods Harvard Forest LTER site, Petersham, Massachusetts, United States -... | ecosystem: Environmental > Terrestrial > Soil > Temperate forest > O... | reverse complement strand
AGCCGCGAGGGCTTCCGAGTCGCTCATGACGTCAGTGTCTACTCGCTCATCGCGGTCACCCGTGCTGCAGTTCCGCTCATGACCGACGGCGGCAGCGTCATCACCATGACCTACTTTGGTGCAGAAAAGGTAGTGCCCAACTACAACGTCATGGGAGTCGCCAAGGCCGCGCTGGAGGCAACGGTGCGCTATCTCGCCTCCAGCCTCGGCTCGCATAAGATTCGCGTCAACGCCATCTCCGCCGGCCCCATCAAGACGCTCGCTGCCCGCGGCGTAGGCGCCCTCGGAGACATGCTCAAGGCCCACGCCGAAAAGGCCCCGCTCCACAGAAATGTCGATCAGCTTGAAGTAGGCGGCACCGCAGCCTTCCTCGCCAGCGATCTCTCCGGCGCAATCACCGGCGAGACGATTTACGTGGACTGCGGCTACAACATCATGGGATTCTGAGAGCCGATCTTCTCGCTCCTGAGAGGCTGAACGCCCTGTCTCCGACGGAGGGAGCAGGGGCCTTCAGGCCCCTGAAATCATTCGCATGAATGAAGGGGCTTTAGCCCCGGAAAGACATCCATGGCTGACTTGAGTTACGCAGTGCCCGGTCTTGTGCTCGGGCCGACCGGCGGATTTTCGCAGCAGGTGCAGGACTTCCAGCGCGATCTGCGCGCTCTCGGCTACATCGCCGGCCCCATCGATGGCGAGTTCGGCAACGGCACACTCAAAGCCATAGCGGCTCTCACCTACGACCTGCAACACAACGACGGTTCAGGCACCGACGGACATGCTCCCGTCGCCATCAACAGCTACAACCAGGGGAGTCTTACCGGCCAGGCTGACCAGGCCCTCGTAGCCTGTATTGCCGCTATGCTCGACGACGCAAACTACCCCAAGCTTCCCAACTCAAACGATCCCGCCGGAGACAACCAGCGTACCCTCGCCACGGTCCGCGCAATTACTGGCTGCGCTGTCCCCTTGCCATTTCTGTTGGCGATCCTCAACCAGGAAAGCGGTCAGCGCCATTACCAGATTCCCACGCGCGGCAACATCGACAACTTCGTCACCATCGGCCTCGACCGCAATGATAAGAGCAACCCCGCCCGCATCACTTCACGCGGCTACGGCCTCGGCCAGTACACGATCTTCCATCACCCGCCAACCTCTGATGAAGTGAACAGCTTCATCCTCGACCCGGTGCAAAACATCAGCACCACGATCAAAGAACTCGGTGACAAATTCCAAAATTGGGTGATCGGCCCCAGCGACACCGCTTCCGATCGGATAGCCGAGATAGGCCACGGCCCGTTGATCCCCTGCAAGTACGACGCAAGCGACCCGAAGTTCCAGACCGACTGCATCAACTGCCTCAAGGGCGCGCCTCCCGTCACCATCACTGCCGGGACGACTCCGTACTATGCCGGTGCCACAGACACCTACGCCCAGACTCAGTACCACGTCGGCAGCTACAACAACGTGCCGCAGCGCGACAAGATCGGCTGCGACTGGCCCTACGCCGTCCGTCGCTTCAACGGCAGCGGAGTCAACTCCTTCGACTACCAGGCCGAATTCCTTTTGAAGCTGCTAGCCCAGCACTAAATGGCCGCTTTGCTGACGCGGATTGCGCAACGTCTGACGGCGATTGCACTTTGTCAGACGGGGATTGCTCGCTGCACGACGGCGATTGCCATCCGTCGTGCAGCGATTGCGAGTGTGCGCGTCTATGCGCAGCCCAAAATTCACTGCTCAGGGGACAGTCACCTTCGCAGTCAAAGGCAAATCGCGCGAAGAACCACCCACCAGCACCGCCCGCGGACCGCTGGCCGTAGTCCATTTGCCAGCCTCCGTATTCCAGAACTGCAGCCGCCGCTGCGGCACAGTAATCGAAACAGTCTTCGACTCACCGGCCCGAAGGTGAATGCGATCAAAAGCCACTAGCGCGTGTTCCGGAAAGTCCCCAGCCTGCTTCTGCTCAGGACGTCCCAGGTAGACCTGTGGCACCTCATCGCTGGCCACCGAGCCGGTGTTCTTCACGCTAAAACCCACCGTCAAACCGTTGGCTGAGGGCGAAACCTTAAGCCCGCTGTATGCAAAACGTGTGTAGCTAAGCCCATACCCAAATGGAAACAAAGGCTCAATCTTTTGCTTGTCAAACCAGCGGTAGCCAACGTTCACGCCCTCCGAAAATGTCGTTTTGCCATCTACACCTTTCGCTGAGCGCTCTGGATGCGCCGGATCAGTCGCCGGATAATCCGTCAGTTTCTTCGCCCACGTCATAGGCAGCCGTCCGGCTGGGCTCGTCTTACCCCACAGAATATCGGCAGTTGCCCACCCACCCTCATCGCCGGGCCACCACATCTGCAGCACACCCTTCACCTTGCTCAACCACGGCATCGCAACCGGCTGCGAAACGTTAAGAACCACAACAGTATTCGGATTGACCGCCGCCACCTCTTCGATCAGTTTGTCCTGGTCGTAGTCTGTGCCGTTGCCGGGCAAAATAAAGTCAGTCTTCCCTCGGCTCCACGCGAAAACTACCGCGGTCTTCGCGGCTTTCGCAGCAGCGATAGCCGCATCGTGATTGGTCTTCCGCTGCTCCGGCGTCTGCCACGCAAGCCGCACCTGCGCAGGATTGTGCGAGGTGTCCCCTTCAATGTGGACCGAGACGGCGTGCGGACCGGCTGTCAACTCGACAGCAGTACGCAGATTATCCAATCCGTCTGTTGAAGCCATCAGGCCGTCCTTGCCGCCTAGTACAGTGTCGCCGTGCACACCCCCGCGCATGCCGTTGGCTCCGGCTACGCGCTTGCCGTCAATTTCGATTGAGCCAGCGGCCCCGAGGAGTTGCAGGTAAATCCAGTAAGTGCCGGCGCTCGGAACGTTGAGCGTGCCACTCCAGGTCACTTCACTATCGGCAGGCAGAGCCTTCCCGGCCTTTGTGGTGAAGTCGAGAACAGCGTCGACCGACCTGGTGCCATCTTTCGCAGCCCGTTCGATGCCGGGTTTGCCGCCGCTTGTCCAAAGTTCGGCGGGAATCGCCACGCCCGTCATATCGTCTTCCACTGCGTAGGTCACATGTACGCTGGGATCAATCTTCTGGATTACTTCCACCGTTCCAATCTGCCGCCATGGCCACCCAATCGAGCGCTCGCCCGCAGTGCCGATAGCGACAGTTTGACCCGCCCCGGGACCAATCATCGCCACGGAATCAGCAGGCTTGAGCGGCAGCACGTGCCCTTCGTTTTTGAGCAGTACAGCCGCGTCTTCCGCAGTCTTGCGGATTACTTCAGCATTCGCCTCGGTCGCGTGCACTGGTGGATCTTTCGGTCCTGCCTGCCCAGGCGTCGGGTTGTCGAGATAGCCAAACTTGTCCATCTCATAAAGCACACGCCCCGCTGCGCGATTAATCGTTGCGTCGTCCAGCTTGCCTTCCTGGCGCAGATTCCAGAGGTTGGTATGTGGATCGCGCATCGCACCGATTGCGCCCATGTTGAAGGGCTTTGGCTTAGGCTCCTCCGGCAGACTGCCACCTAAAAATCCCGCCAATAGGGCCGTGTTGAACACCGGCGGCGGTGCGGGCTTGGGCTCTTCAGTTGTAAAGAAAGAAAACATCATCGACCCCATCGGGCTGTCTTTCGGCATGGAGCCGGGCATCTCCATGTCTAGGCCTTTGTTAATGTAGTCGGCCGCATGCACCGCCCCCCAGTCCGAGGTCAAAAAGCCCTTGAAGCCGACTTCATCGCGCAGAATCTTCACCAGCGTGTCCGGATTGCCGCAGGCCTGCGTGCCGTTGATCTTGTTGTAGGAGCACATGACCGACGAGACACCAGCTTCAACCGCATCCATAAATGGCGCAACGTAGATCTCATGCAGCGCCTGCTGATCCACGTAAACATCGCTGCCGTCCGTGTCATATGCGACATAATGCTTGGCCTGCGACATTACGCCCTGGCCCTGAATACCGCGGACCAGTCCCGCACCGATGACTCCGGTCAGCACAGGGTCTTCGCCCTCGGTGTTGTATCCGCGGGCGAACGTGATATCGCGGTCAATATTGATGAAGGGCTCAAGCACGACGTCGATGCCGAGCGACTTGGCTTCGCGCCCAATCACTTCGCCGTTGGCCTCCGCGTCCTTCACGCTGAACGTGGCTGCGACACCCATTGTCGCCGTTTCCGCCTGTGAGGGATAGCGCGTTAGCACGCCCGGCGGTCCGTCCGACATGCGGATTGGAGGAATGCCAAGCCGTGGAACGCCCGTCAGATAGCCGGCGTTTCCCTGGTTGGTCGCAGGCGGTTCCGACGCTCCGCGAATGAGAGCCATCTTCTCATCCGGAGTCATCTGGCTCAGCAGCTTATCCACACGGGCGTTGCCAGTCACAACCGGAACATCCTGTGCATTAACGGCAATTCCAGAAACACTAGCGATGGCGAGTAGGGCTGCGGTAAGGACGGGACGACAGAAGATGCTTGTTCCTGAACGCGGTACAGAGGTCAATTTTTATAACTCCAATTTGGACTGCTGGCTGAGACGTTGACCAGCATACGCAATCGAATGCGCTACGCGTTCCTCTGAGAACGTTTTCATAGAAATAATTTGTAATTTGAAACGAAGAAAGTCGTAAACGCGATTGATCAGGGTACTGATAAGTACCGCTGAAGCTATCGCACAAAGGGAATATAGGCACGCACGCGTCGGCGATAGCTCAGCGACTCCTCACCAAAGCGCCCCGCCAGCAGCCCGTCCTCAATGTGAACGCGAATCTCGGTGCCTGCCACAAAAACCACCGCAGCCAAAGCAAAAAGCCACCATGGCGCAACCTGAATTCCCGTGCCAATGAAAACACATAGCATCGAGGCATAGATTGGGTGGCGCACAAAGCGGTAAGGCCCTGACGTCACCAACTCGTGGTCGGCGCTTAGACCTGCCTGAACACGCCAATGACGTCCCAGTGCGGGCGTTGCCGTCCATGAGAGAAGCGCTCCAAGCAGAAAGAACAGAATCGCAGCCGCTAGCTGCCACCACTGCGGCGTCCGCATCCAGAACTGAGCCTGCCACAGCAGCGAATACCCAACGATTTGAAGCGCAATGCCCCACCTTGCGCGCGGGTTGGAAGTCTGCACAGGCGCCTTACCGCGTTTTTGCAGAAAAAACGGTGCAACCCAGAGCACCCATCCCGTCACGAGAATCACAAATGAGGCAATCAGCATCCCGGCGAGTATAGCTCGACTGCCTGCTCACTTCATCGCAGGCTGAAAGTGCGGGCTCGCGTGCCGCGGACACGTAGCCATCAGTTCTTCAATTTGCATTCGCGGCCGAATGCCTCCCCGCGCTCCCGAAGCCATGCAATTCAAGGCAGCCGCAGCGCACGCGAAGTCGAGTTGCCGTGCCAGTGGCCAGCCCTGCAGCAGCCCGTAGATAAAGCCCGCGTGGAAGATATCCCCGGCGCCGGTCGTATCCACGACCGGCACATCATACGCAGCAGAGTGATGCAGTTGTCGCCCATCCCACGCCAGCACACCCTCTTCGCCAAGCGTTGCGGCGGCAAGGCGGTTGCCATATCGCTGCTGCATCTTAGGCAAAGCCGCTTCCAGCGTAGTTTCTTTCATCAGCCGGCAAGGGAAGTCCCGGCTCACGATCAGATAATCAATCTTCTCCAGCAGTCCCTCAACCCCCGGATAGAGCTCATCGAGGTCGGCGATCACCGGAATGCCAGCCTCACGAGCCCATCCCGCGGCCAGCGTGGCAGCAGCGGTATCAAATCCGTCCACATGCAATGCGCGCGCATTCACGATCCACTGCCGGTCGAGTTCTTCAGGCTTCAGAACTAGCCGTTCATCGCGCTGGCAAAGAACCGTGCGTTCCCCCGCCGGGTTGACCAGGATGATCGACTGCGGACTTGAGCCTTCTTCCACCGTAATAAGCTGTGCGTCCACGCCCGCTCGCGCAAATTCGCGCCGATGCAGGTCAGCCGCGTCATCTCTGCCTAGTTTGCCCACATAGCGGGTGCGCATTCCCCACGTCTGGCATGCCACGACTGTCGATGCCACCTGGCCGCCGGGCAGCACGGTCTTGGTGCGGTACTCCACCTTGGAGCCCTGCTCCGGGTGAGTCGCCAGCGGAATCACGGTATCAGTCGCATTGAGCCCTACGCCGACAAGGTCCACCATCGCGACGGGCTGAGAAGAATCTTTCATTCTTGTCAATATACCGTTACACCGCGGCTTGCAGCCTCCCAAGCGCCTTCTGAGCCACACAGACTCCGTTCATCGCCCCGAGCACCGGCAGAATACTGCTCCGCGCTGCTATGATTCCGAGTGCAAAATCGTTTGAGCTAATACAACAGCAAAACAGGGGGCTGAATGCGAAGGAGTTCGCGCAGAGGATTCTTGAAAGCAGCATCAGGAGCAGCAGCGGCATTAGCTGCGGGCAAGGTCATGCCGACATGGGCAATGGCCCCCTCATCTCCAGTAAAAGTGTGGGCGACCTATCGCGACCGTCGCTACGCAGCCGGCGAGGCGCTCAACTGGAAACCGGTCGCCGCGGTCACTGCCGATGCGATCGTGCTCGATCCTTCGACGCAGAAGCAGGAGATTCTCGGCTTCGGTGGCGCGCTCACTGACGCCACCTGTTACGTGCTCAGCCAGCTCAAAGACGATGAACGGGCCGAGGTCATGCACGACCTCTTCTCTCCAAAGGAAATGGCGCTCAACGTGTGCCGCACCAGCATCGGTGCGAGTGATTATTCCCGCACAGCCTACACCTACGACGAGAGCGACACTCCCGATCCAGAGCTGAAAAAGTTCTCTATCGACTACGACAAGGCGTACATCCTTCCGATGCTGCGCCAGATCCGAAAAACGAACCCTGAAATGTTCCTCTTCTCCTCTCCGTGGACGCCGCCCGGATGGATGAAGACCGGCGGCTCGATGCTCGGCGGCGCCATGCGCAAGCACAGCTATGACCCCTACGCGAAGTACTTTCTCAAGTTTCTTCAGGCCTATAAGTCAGAAGGCGTCCTCATCGACGCAGTTACGGTGCAGAACGAAGTCGACGCCGATCAGGACAGCCGCATGCCCGCGTGCCTCTGGGGCCAGGAGTACGAGATCGAGTTCGTCAAAGACCACCTGGGCCCAACGCTGCGAAATGGCGGCTTCAAGACCAAGATCTGGGTACTCGATCACAACTACAATCTCTGGGGCCGCGCGATGGGCGAGCTGGCCGACCCCAAGGCCTATGAATACATTGACGGAATCGCCTGGCATGGCTACGTAGGCGATGCCACTGCGATGACTCACGTCCACGAGGCATTCCCCGAAAAGAACGCCTACTGGACCGAAGGCGGCCCTGATATCACCGCACCGGACTATGCAACTGACTGGGCAAAATGGGGCGAGGTCTTCAACGGCGTGCTCAACAACTGGTCGCGGTCAATTACAGCCTGGAATGTCGCGCTCGATGAGAAAGGCAATCCAAACATCGGCCCATTCCCGTGCGGGGGCACAATCACCATTGATAACGCCTCACACAAAGTAACCAGGAGCGGCCAGTATTGGGCCTTTGCGCATTTCTCACGCCACATAAAGCGCGGGGCAAAGGTCATCGCAACCAACGGCACCGAGCCTGCCTCAACCGGCGGGCTGATAGAAAACAAAGGCTCAACAGCGCTTACGCATGCAGGATTTCGTAATCCCGACGGGAGCACCGTAATAGTACTTGCCAATCGAGGCGCGCAGCGTCACGTGCAGCTGGTGCATGGCGGCATGTCGCTCGAAGTCGAAGCCCCGGCCGACTCACTGCTGACCCTGCAATGGGCCTAGTAAGACAATTGCCGGACAGAAAAAAACCCTCGCCTGCCAGCGAGGGCTTTTTCATCCTTCAATACCCGATCGTGAACCGAGCCCGTTCGTGCCCGGGCTTCTCCAGTTCATCCACCAGCGCAATCGCATAATCCTCCAGCGAAATTCTGCTGTCGCCCTTCTCATTCGCAATCAGCTGATCGGTCCCCAGCCGGAACTTGCCAGTCCGCTCACCGGGCACAAAAAATCCTGCCGGACTGAAATACGTCCAGTTAATCGTCGAATTCCGCAGCATCTCAAGCGCATTAGCATGAGAGACAGCAATAGACATCCACTCCGGGGGCAGGTGCCCACTCTGGATCACCGTAACTCCGGGCGCAACCTCCAGGCTCCCGGCCCCACCCACGATGATCAGGCGGGCCTTCCCGTTTTCCTTGACCGCGTCGATCAGGTATTGGGTCACCGGCAGCAATTGATCGGTGTCATACGCTGGCGGTCCGTAAGCGCTCACCACCGCATCCGCGCCCTTGATCTTTGCCGCGACCTCAGCGGCTGAGGAGATATCTCCCTGCACGATGGTGAGACCCTTTTGCTCGGCCAGCTTCGTCGGGTCGCGCACAATCGCTGTCACCTGGTAATTGCGGGAGAGAAGTTCCGTGAGAATGCGGCTCCCGGCTTTGCCGGTGGCTCCATAGAGGGCGATATGCATGCTATTTTTCTCCGTGGCAGGATATGCCATGTATAGGCAATATATGCCTTATCTAGTAGATGAGCATTGTTCTCAAGTTGCGTCAGAAGTTCGTAGTGTCCAAAATTCGACAGTGTGAATGAAACCACACGCGCCTTCGGGCTATGGACGATTTCATGATCGCGATCAGCACAGCACTCAGGGTGCGTTACTGTTTCAAGGGTCACTTATCGATCTGAATATAACTCTTGTTACAAAGCCACGTACCGAGTAACATACGCGCACCGTCCCAGTCGCCATTCGTAGGCGCACATGCCCAGGAAATCATCCTGGAGTTAGTTAGCAGACCCAGCAGATCAATGACCGGAGGACATTCCAATGGCGAATATCGCTCGTATTCCCATCACCAATGTTTATATGGATGGCGACTACACCGGCCGCATTCTTGTCGGCCCTAATCTGACGCCGATGAATGTGATCCTCGACACAGGAAGCAGCTCCCTCGCACTCGATGGAACCAAATACTCGCCTAACCTCAGCGGCGGCGATCAGTCTACCCATCTTGCCCAGACCGACTCTTATGGCGACCAAAGCAGTTGGACCGGTGCGGTCATCAACACCACAATTTCGATCGGAGATGGGGCATCGCCCGTTGTCCTGCCGGACGCCAACGCCGCAATCGCCTACACCGCCTCGGGCAATATGTTCGGATCATGCGGCGGCATCCTGGGCCTTGCCTATGCCGCACTCGACGATGCCTTCACCATGCCGGACGACACTTGGAGCCATCAATACACAGAGACAGAAGTGCGTGCTGGCCAACATGGCCAGATCAAGCCCTACCTGACCCAGCTCACGGATGAGGGCGTTACTTCCGACAGGATGGCCTTCCTGACGCACCGTTCCTTCGTCCACGTAGGCAGCGGCGACGACGCGAACGATCCCTTGAATCAGGGGTGGATGATCGTTGGCGGTGGCGAAGAGGCCACAGATCTCTACACAGGCACCTTTCAGACTGTCAAAGTGCTCTCCGACGACTGGTACAGCACAAATCTTAAAGCCATCCTCGTTGGCTCGGCAGATCCTGTCGTTGGCCGCCTGCAGGGCCCGCAGGGCATGCCTTCCAATTCCATTGTCGATAGCGGCACCAACAGCCTCAGCCTGAGCCCGCAACTGCTGCTGGCGGTGATCTCTAAATTTAGTTCCACACAACAGGCGTTGTTAAATAAATCGATCATCGATGAAAACCTGGTCGCCGTTGAAGACCTCAACCTCGCCGATTGGCCCACTCTGACCTTCGTTCTCGAAGGCGATTCTGGCGACGTTTCGCTCCAGGTGGCTCCATCTGATTATTGGCAGATCGACACGCAGCAGGTCGGTGCGGCCGTCACGGCGATCAGCAGCGGTCAGCCTGGGCTGGCTATTCTCGGCCTGCCCCTGATGAACGGCT
>Ga0206958_1318_pt1 | contig 9964 bp, 8 predicted proteins | sample Alteio_BWOrgHeat_33_FD_152968 | JGI IMG/M metagenome (GOLD analysis project Ga0206958, IMG submission 152968) | Enriched cells from forest soil in Barre Woods Harvard Forest LTER site, Petersham, Massachusetts, United States -... | ecosystem: Environmental > Terrestrial > Soil > Temperate forest > O... | reverse complement strand
ACACCCGGCACACCCAATGGCTGCGAGGAATGCTTGAAAATGGGCGACACCTGGGTCCATTTGCGCCTGTGTTTGGAATGCGGGCATGTGGGTTGTTGCGATTCGTCGAAAAACAAGCATGCAACCAAGCATTTTCATCGCACCAAGCACCCCATCATGAAGTCGTTCCAGCCCGGCGAAAATTGGGGCTGGTGCTACATCGATGAGATCGAGTTGGACATGAGCCAAATGCGCAAAGCCGGCGCTTGAAAGCACTGGATCTAGGAGCTTGCGTGGAGCGAACGAACCGCAAATGGATCTTCGTAATCCCATCGCGATTTGCGAAAGAATTACGCGAATTTAAACAATCGAGCCCTTGACGCATTTGCGAAGCATTGGTTATAGTGTCAGCTCGGCGGCGTGAGAGCGCCAGTCGAAAGGAAATTGGAACGCGCATGCAATTGTTTTATTACTGTTTCGCTTTTACTTACCGCTTCCCTTATACGGGGGAAGGGTCGGCGAGACGCGCGCGGATGACTTAAGAAAATAGCTACAAACCGCAGAAGTCTTGAAACGCCGGCCGCGCCCCTTCATCGAGGACGCGGCCTTTTTTGTTTTACGTAAGATTTTCTGCGCGAGATTCTGCGACGCGAGCGCAACCAGATACCAGACGACAACATCTTGGCTGTCGGTGCTAACGAGACCGGGAGGAGGCGGGATGCGAGGACTGAAGATCGGAGACTGGCGCACGAAGATTGACGCGATCGACACCACGCTGCTGCATCTGTTAAACGTGCGCGCGGCGTTTGCGTTGGAGGTGGGAAAGCTGAAGGGCGAGGCCGGCATGCTGCTGCGCGTCCCCGCCCGAGAGAAAGAGATCCTCTTGCGCATGAAAAAGCTGAATCCGGGCCCGCTGGACGGCGAGGCGGTGGAAAAAATCTACCAGTTGATTCTGAACGAATCGATTCGCATTCAAGAAAGCTACGGTTACGGAACGGCGGGAGGTTTTAAGAACAGTCAGGCGCGTGCAAGTGCAGAACAGCCCAGAACGGCGCAGACGCGTGTAAGGCGGCGCAGGCCGAGCGTTGCATGAGAATTGCGAGCGATATGCGCGTAGCGTTTCAAGGCGAGCGCGGTGCGTTCAGCGAAGAGGCGGCGGTGAAGCTGCTTGGCGGCGAAATCTCTCTCGTGCCGCTTCCGACGTTTGACGCTGCTTTCGGCGCAATTGCCCAAGGCACTGCGGACTATATTTTGGCGCCTATCGAAAATAGCTTGGCCGGCCCAGTTCAGAGATCCTTGGACTTGCTTGTGGAGAGCGCGTTGACGATCGTGGGCGAGGTGATTATTCGCGTACAGCACAATTTGATCGGGCCGCCGGGAGCAATATTCGACGAAGTCAGAATTGTGGAATCACATCCGGTGGCGTTGGCGCAGTGCGAACAATTTTTCACCTCGCGGCCATTTCTGAAAAGGATTGCTACCGACGATACCGCGGGAAGCGTTCGCGAAGTCGTGCAAGCTGCAGACCGTAAACGGGCGGCCATCGCCGGTAAACGCGCCTCTCAAATCTATGGTGGACACATTCTCCGAGAGCATTTGGAAGACGATCCCGAAAACTACACGCGATTCGTGCTTCTTGCGTCTGCTACGGAACCGTCGCCGGAACGAGCTGACAAAATCTCTCTGGTTTTCAGGCTGGCTCACGTTCCCGGTGCACTCTTTTATGCCCTGGAACCGTTCGCCCGACGAAAAATCAATTTGATGAAAGTTGAAAGCCGTCCGGTTCGCGGCCTTCCGTGGCAATACCGTTTTTATCTGGATCTGCAGTCGTCTCCGAGCGATCCAGAGGTCAAAGCAGCGCTTGGAGAACTGCAAAAACTCGCAGTGGATGTGCGGATTTTGGGTTCTTACGTTTCAGCAAAGAGTGAAAACAGCAACACATCGTAACTTGGGGGAGCAATCATGATCGTCAACATGGCGCAGGGCGCAACCGAAGAACAAATCAATCACGTCGTGGAACGGATCAAAGAGTGTGGCTGCCAGGCGCACATGAGCCGTGGCGAGGAAAGAACCGTGATCGGTGTGGTGGGAAGAAGCGAACAACATCAGAGCGAACTTGAAGCTTTGGTGGCCGCTCCCGGCGTGGAGGAAATCATACGGATCAGTCATCCGTTCAAGCTGGCGTCGCGCAACTTCCGGCCGGACGGCTCGATCGTTGAACTGGGCAAGGGTGTATCGATTGGCGGAACAGAAGTAATCGTGGGGGCCGGCCCATGCGCGGTGGAATCGGCGGAACAAATTAACGAAATCGCGCAGGGCGTGGCGCGGGCCGGCGCAAAATTACTGCGCGGAGGCGCGTTCAAGCCGCGTAGTTCCCCGTATTCCTTTCAAGGTTTAGGCGAGAAGGGACTCAAGCTGCTGCGTGAAGCCGCGGACAAGAACGGCTTGCTGCTGGTCAGCGAGGTGATGGACCCGTCACAGATTGAACTGATGCTTCCCTATGTAGACGTGATGCAAGTGGGGGCGCGCAACATGCAGAATTATCATTTGCTCCGTGCGCTCGGAGAAAGCAGCAAACCCGTACTGCTGAAGCGAGGAATGTCGGCCACCATTGAAGAACTGCTGCTGAGCGCCGAATACATTATGTCGGGTGGGAATTACAACGTGATTCTGTGCGAACGCGGAATTCGCACATTTGATACATACATGCGCAACACCATGGATATCGCCGCGATTCCGGTGATCAAACAGCTCTCGCATTTGCCGGTGATGGCAGACCCTTCGCACGGCACCGGGCGCCGCGATAAAGTTCCGCCCATGGCTCGAGCCGCGGTGGCCGCTGGTGCCGATGGCTTGCTAATTGAAGTCCACCAAGATCCCGAGCGCGCGCTGTCCGACGGAGCGCAGTCGATCTATCCGGAGCAATTTGCCCAGCTCATGGACGAGGTGAGAGTGATCGCGCCGGCGGTTGGCAGACGAATCGCAAGTGCGAAGATGTTGGGCTAGGACCAGAGCGAACATCCCAGTTTGCTGACAAGGCAGGCTCAAAGCATCCGTACAAAACCCAGTAACATGCAGGAATTATTTTTGCGCGGGGAAGTTTTCGGAGGCGGCTTCGGCGGTGGGGTAGATCTGGATGACGCGATTTACTTGGGTCATATTCAAGACGCCTTCAACCATGCCTCTCACCGCTGCCAGACGCAGAGTGCCGCCGGATTTCGAAAGTCGCGTGAACGATTTCACAATTTGGCCCACGAAAGCGCTGTCGATGTGGTCCACATCATGCATGTCGAATATGATGCGCGTTTCTTTTTTCTCGATGTGGCCGTCCACTTCCTGGTCGACTCGCTTGCAATCGGCGCCCATCTGGACGCGTCCGCTCATTTCGAATACCCAGATTCCCGGCTTGATTTCCTTCTTCTTCATCATCACGGGGCTTCACACCTCGCTTGCGACCATTTTTGCGAGTCTTGAGAAACGATACTAACAGATGACGGTGAGCTGCCGCGGTAATCCGCCGTCAACCATCGCTCGGCGGAAGGAAGTATACGCAAAAACTCTTTTCAGCGATATAAACGAGCTAAACCCGATGGCATTGTGAACTTTCTACTGACAGGTGACGCTAAGCCGCCGCAGCAAGCCCCCCGCCCACCCATCGCTCGGCAAATAGGTGAAGTAAACGTAAAAATTATTGCCGAGAATATGAGGATCGTCTCCAACTCCGACGGCGGTGGGATAGGCCGCGATAGGGCCGAAACTCCCAAGCAATGTGGGCAAAGTCCAATGCAGGGCGTCGACGGATTCGGCGTAACCAAACGCAGTGTCGTTGGAAATGATCATCACGTAGCGCTGAATCGCGCTATTGAAATGGATATCGATGTAACCCTGGAACCCGGAACCTGGAACTAGGTCGGTGGAGGCTCCGCCGATTGCGGGTTGCACATGCCAATTGCCCTGATAAAACTTTTCGAACGGCACGGCGTGCGGATGCGACGAGCCGAATGCGGCGTCAAGCACGGAGGCAACCGGTGCACGCGCAACAGAAACGTTGGTAGTCGTCGAGACATTATTAACGGTGCTATGAAGCGTGCCGTTCGGGATCCAATCTGGAAAATATAGATAGAAATACTTGCCGTCGGGCGAGAGCACGAGCGGACCATCACCAATTTCAAAGCCGTCTAGACCGACCGCGTAGGACTGGTTCAAGCGAATAATTTCGCCCAAGTCAGTCCAGTGCAGACCGTTATCCGAGGACGAGGCGAGCCCGAGGGCCGCGTAGAGTGCGTCATTGGGAAGCTCGGCGTGATAGGTAACGAGCAAGTTGCCGGCGCCGGTCATGCCGGCGGGAACTTGAAAGACCGGACCACCGCCCATGTAGCCGTAGCTGGGATAGTTCGAACTGACGGCGGGATCGGGATTCGGCGAGACGCTGACGTCCTGGGGATCGCCTGAGCCGAGCGGATTGTCGAGTGTACCGAAGGTGGTGACAACCGATCCTGACTTGTTGTTACCAACGTATTGACCCCGCCACAGCTGACGAGAGTGTGAGCCGCCATCGCTGGCGAAAAATTCGTAGCCGTTTGCAGTCTTTAGGACACCTATGGGCGTGTCGGGCCAGGCGAAGCCGCTGAACGTGTCGGTAATCGGAGGCTGCGCCCTCTGACCCGCGTCGAACCGCTGCTTCGCCGATGCGACCACGACGTTGGCGGTGACCTTGGGCGTGCAAACCTGGGTTAGGGTGGGTGGCTGGCTTTGAGCCGCAGAGAGCCCAGGCAAGAGCGCTAAGATATTGCAGGAAATAAGAATCCGGAGAACCACGACGGGATTTGACGACATTTGAATGCCTCCAAACGATCAAAACACCGTTCCTTAGCGAAAGTTTCCACAACGTTGGATATTCATAGTGTCGTAACAGTTGCTTTTGATGCGGGGAGACTCAGTCTAACAGGCGACATACGCAACGGCAAGATAGGTCAGCAGGAATGTGGGCTGCATTTCACAATTACGATACCTAATCTTCAAATGGAAATTGGCGGATCAATCGCATGCAGTCAGCGAGCGCTTTCAGTGTCGAATCTCCCCAGCCGGAGGGGACAAAGGGCGCGGTCTTCTGGTTCACCGGCTTGTCGGCTTCGGCGAAGAAGCGCAAATGCTGTCCCTTCGGGGATACTGCAAATTCTTTCACAGTAATCGAGAACGGAATGTCGCGGCCGTCCTGATGCTTGATCATTATGAAGTGATGCAGCTGAGCCAGCTCCTCTGCGGGGTTAGCCTGTGCGTACTGCCAATCCTCCACGAGCGCCTCCTGCGCGGCCAGATAAACGCGCGTCCGCTAAATACATACGGGGGAGTCGAAATAGTAGGATGCGAGACAGAGTAAGTCAATCTGCGCAAAACCTTGGCTGGAAATTACAGCCGGAGATACGGACGGCCCGCTCGTGAGATGTTGCCGGATGCCCGAGGCGTTGAACAGGAACGGAAGAACTTCGATTTGTTCTGTTGCACTGCCTGGAGGCTGGTTGGGATCGAAGCCGAGAGCTTTAATGACGGTCGGCGCGCAAATTTAGCGGAGTGAATACCGTAGTGGGTGAACGCTTGGTAAATCGAATGTTAAGAATTTCTCAAGACAAGCACGATTTTATGTTGGGGCAAGAAGGTTTGAAAAACGTCTGTTGCGATTTGCTTTCTCCGACGGACGGTCTGCGATTGGATGTGAGTCTGGTTCTGCCGAGCGCGACTTCGAGTTCACGGCTCGCGCATGACCGATTTGTATCCGGTATGATGGGCGGCGCAAACCGGACGGGCCCGTGAATCCGAATTAAGCCGTCACTCGCGAGGCTTTCAGATAATCTTCATGTTTTATTGTCATGATCCTTACGTCTGCAGCGGATTCTCGCTGGGGTAAGGAACGTGGCGGAAAGGTTTGGAGCGCACATGCGAAAATGTTTTTTTACAAACTCTGCAGCCTTTGGCGCAGCGAGATTATTTTTTGGCGGAATCGGGCGAGCCGCTTCGAGTACAGCTGGCATTTCCATAATTCTCGGGACCCTGATATTTGCGATCGGCGTTTGCCCGCAGCTCACTGCGGCGCAAGAGGCAGAATCCCGCGGCAAGGAGCCGACCGTTCAGGATTCCCAGTTGGCCAAGACGCAACCGCCTGGCTACGCGGGTGTCCAATTCGTGCAGCCAAGCAGGCCTGACAACACGGCTCCGCCGGTTACGGTGACGCTGCAAGATGCGCTGGATCGAGCGCGCCATTTGGACGCTCAATTTCTGACGGTGCAAACGGAAGCGAAGATTTCGCATGAGGACCGCGTGCAGGCGCGCAATGCCATGCTCCCTCAGGTAAACGCTACCACACAATACCTGAACACGCAGGGGAACGGCAAAACACCGAGCGGACGCTTCGTCACGAACGATGGAGTACATGTTTATCGCGCGTGGGGGGTATTTCACCAGGATCTTTCGCCGTCCACTTACTTAGCGACCGGTCTTCATCGCGCGGATGCGGCACAAGCGGTGGCCAGCGCGAAGGCTGAAATCGCACGGCGCGGCCTGACCGTAACCGTTACAAAACTGTACTACGCGCTCGTGGTAGCGCAACGCAAGTACGCTACCAGCCAGCAGACGCTGGCCCAAGGGAGGCGCTTCTTTGACATTGCGCAAGAAACGGAGCGGCTGGGGCAAGCGGCGCACAGCGACGTGATCAAAGCAGAGATTCAATACAACCAGCAGCAACAATCGTTTGAGGAATCGCGTTTGGCATTGCAGAATGCACGCCTTGACCTTGCCGTCGTGCTCTTCCCCGCCTTCACCGACTATTTTGAAGTGGTGGACGATTTGAACTCCAGCGCCACGCTACCTTCATTTGAAGAGGTCAAGAGCATGACTGAAAAGGACAATCCGGATATGCGCGCGGCGATCCAGGCCGAGCGCCAAACGCATTACGAGGTGATGGCAGCCAAGGCCGCTTTCCTTCCAACTATGAGCATCGACGTTGATTACGGGATCGAGGCGAATGATTTTGCCCTGCGTAGCGTGGAGAAGGCGGACGCGACGAAAGGCCCAGTACCTAATCTGGGCTACTTTCTTACCGCCAGTTTTAATTTGCCCGTTTGGGATTGGGGTACGCTCCGCAGCAAGTTGCACCAGGCGAAGTACAAAGACGAGCAAGCTCACGCGGAACTAAGCCAGGCTCAGCGGCAGATGTTGAACAATCTATATTCCTATTACAACGAGGCGGCGGTGGCGCGTGAAACGGTGGAGAGGGCGCGGCACACTTCGGATTTGGCCGCGGAGAGTTTGCGGTTGATCAATCTGCGCTATCAGGGCGGCGAATCGACGGCCCTCGAAGCCGTGGATGCCCAAAACACTTTCATAGCCGCGCGAGGCTTGTACGACGATGCGGAAGCGCGCTATCGCGTGGCGCTGGCCAATCTGCAGACGCTCACGGGAAGGTTCTAAATCATGCAAGAAGGTAACGGCATAATGATTCGTACGATTCGACCAACACCTTTCGTCGCAGCCATTCTGATTCCGATTTTGCTCACGCTCGGCGGATGCTCTTCAACAAAACAAAGCGAGCCTGAACCGACCGTTACGGTGCAAGCCGCCACCGCACAAAAGAAAGCAATCCAAAGCACTGTGGACGGCGACGCCACCCTGTACCCGCGAGATCAAGCGGCTCTGGTGCCCAGGATCAACGCGCCGGTGAAAAAGTTTTACGTGGATAAAGGTACCCGCGTGCGCGCTGGGCAATTGCTCGCCGAACTCGAAGACAAGGATTTGCAAGGCGCCTTCACGGAGAACCAGGGCGGCTACCAGCAGGCCGAAGCCGCATACAGCACCGCTGTCGCAAAAGCACGCCAAGACGCGGAAGTCGCGAAACAACAATTCAACGAGCAGAAGAAAATCTACGAGAGCCGCCAAGCGCTCTATAAACAGGGCGCGGTATCCGCCAAGGATGTTTCCGATGCGCAGATCGCGCTCACTCAAGTGCAGGGGCAATACGAAGCGGCGCAGAAACAGTACGACTTGAAAGCCGCGGAGGGCCAGCTGACTGCCGCAAAAGGAAAAAACGCCAGCGCAGCGGCGCAGTTGAGTTACACAAGAATCGTAAGCCCGATCAATGGCGTGGTAACCGACCGCCCGTTTTATCCCGGAGAAACTGTGCCTGCCGGCTCGCCGATTCTTACCGTGATGGACCTGTCGCAAGTGATTGCGCGCACCCACCTGGCCCAACAGGAAGCGGCTGAGCTGAAAATTGGCGACGCAGCCAAAATTTCCGTGCCCGGACAAGATCTGCAAATCGCAGGCCAGGTGAGCCTGGTGAGCCCGGCGCTCGATGCCAATAGCACAACTGTTGAAGTGTGGGTGCAGGCCGCAAATCCGCAGAGCAAATTGAAGGCTGGGAGCAGCGTGCGCGTGAGCATCGTCAGCGAAACGGTGCGCGACGCCGTTGTCGTGCCGGTTGTGTCGCTCTTGCGCAGTTCGGAAGGGCCCACGTCGGTGATCATGCTCGATTCCTCGAACAAACCGCACAAGCAAGCGGTGAAACTCGGCATACGAAACGATACCGACGCACAAATCATCGAGGGACTAAGGGAAGGCGACCGCGTCGTCACCGTGGGCGCGTTCGAACTCGACAAGGAAGACGAAGCCGTCTTGGCCAAAACGAAAATTCAGATCGAGCCGTCCAAGCCAGCCGCGGGTGAAGGCGGAGAGAAGGAATGACCGGCGCGGATCGCAGCGGCAAAGCCTCCTCCTACGAAGTCTCTTCGCAATATTGGTTCGCGCGGTATTCTAAGTCGATCATTCTTGTCGTCATGGTTCTGGCCATCGCGGGCATCTATGAAGCGCTTTCAATTCCAATCGCCGTCTTCCCTGCCACCAATTTTCCGCGGATCATTATCGGCGTCGATAACGGGGTGATGCCCATCGACCAGATGGAAGTGACCATCACGCGCCCGATCGAGGAAGCAGTGAACAGCGTTCCCGGTCTCGAAGCTGTTCGCTCCACAACCAGTCGCGGCTCGGCGGAAGTAGATCTTTTTTTCAACTGGAACGTGGACATGGCACAGACGCTTCTGCTCGTCAATGCCGCTCTTGGCCGAGTGCAGGCGACGCTTCCTCCCGCCGCGCAACTCCAAGCAAATAGGCTCGATTTCGCGAGCTTCCCTATCCTGGGATACAGCCTCACGTCCAACAAAATTCCGCAAACGCAACTCTGGGAGATCGCCACCTATGAATTGCGCCCTCGCCTGAACCGGCTCAACGGGGTGTCGTCCGTGCTGGTGCAAGGAGGACAGGAGCCGGAATTTCAGATCGTTCCCGACGTGGCGCGCATGCAGCGATCTAAAGTTACGTTGCAGGACATCTTGGACGCCGTGAATCACACAAACCTCATTGATTCACCCGGCCTGCTCAGCCAAAACCACCAGCTGTATCTCGGTCTGGTGACCGCGCAAGCAACCACGCCGGAAGAAATCGGCAACATCGTGATCAAGAACGTAAACGACGTGCCGGTGCGAATTCAGGATGTAGGCTCGGTGACTCCTTCCGCCAAGCCGGTCCACACAGTCGTCACCGCGAACGGCAAACCGGCCGTTTTGCTGAACATCAACCGGCAGCCGGACAGCAACACCGTCCAGGTTGCTGACGAAGTTCACCAGGAAATTGAGAGGATTCGCCCCACGCTCCCGCCAGGAATCGAGCTGGCGGTTTTCTACGACCAGTCAAATATCGTGCAAGCTTCTATCGGCAGCGTGCGCGACGCCATCATCATCGGACTAATTCTCACTGGAATTACCATCTGGCTGTTCCTGCGCGATTGGGGAACTGCGGTCATGGCCGGGGTGGTTGTTCCGGTAACCATCTGCATCACCTTCTTGGCCCTCAAGATCATGGGGCAGAGTTTCAACATGATGACACTCGGGGGACTTGCCGCGGCCGGCGGGTTGGTGATCGACGACGCGATTGTGGTGGT
>Ga0206958_1317_pt1 | contig 9965 bp, 4 predicted proteins | sample Alteio_BWOrgHeat_33_FD_152968 | JGI IMG/M metagenome (GOLD analysis project Ga0206958, IMG submission 152968) | Enriched cells from forest soil in Barre Woods Harvard Forest LTER site, Petersham, Massachusetts, United States -... | ecosystem: Environmental > Terrestrial > Soil > Temperate forest > O... | reverse complement strand
AGCCCGGCGCCTGCGCGGATGACAGTGTTAGTGGTCGCCTGGAAGGAGAAGCCAACGCGTGGGCTGAAGCCCGTGTACAGCGGGTCGTAAAGGGATGAGATCTCGTCACCCTGGAAGGCAATCCCGTCCCCGCCCGGGCTCGGGCGGAAGACCGATAGATCTTTCTTGCTATCGTGCAACGGACCTTCGTAGTCCCAGCGAAGACCGTAGTTCACATTGAGCTTCGATGTCAGTTTGTAGGAGTCCTGAGCGAAGAATGCCAATGTGTTTACGTATACGAGACGCTCAGGGTCGCCGACTGTAATAGAGCCCTGGTGAACCTTTCCCGAGAGGAAGTCTGCCAGCGATTGAACGCGTGTTAGAGTGGCGGCATCGAGGTCTCCGAGTGACGAGGTATCCCAATTGCCTTCTGTGCCGTTGAAGGCGAAGGAGCCCTGCGCCTTGCGCCAATAGAACTCATTCAGTTGTATTTTGCGGAACTCGCCGCCCACCTTCATCTCATGCTTGCCTTTGACCCATGCGAGGTTATCCCCGATTTGCCCAGTGATGTCGTTACGTCCCTCGGGAGGCGTCCTGCCGGTCTGGTCAAAACCCGTGATGTTGAGGTTCGGAGCGTTGTCGAATTTCGATCCGGTAATGAAACCGGTCGACGCTGTGTCGTATCCGGTCTGCGCATCGTTGAAGACCTGATTGAAGTAGTTGACGCCCGCGACAACCTGGTTGGTCATACTTGGTGAGAAGGTGTGGTTGTATGTCAACTGATAGTTTTGAACGTGAATGGGAGCCACTTCGTAGTAAGAGTTGATTGCGCCGCCCCCTACTGGAGCAACCTGATTGCCTTGGCCTGCAAACCAATGGAAGGAAATGTTGTTGGATCCGTTGATTGCATAGTCAATCTTGGCCACGCCGTTGTAGCTGTACCCATACTCAGGAATGTCGCTGTGATAGTTATTTACCACCGCTCCACCACTGAGCACAGACGATGGATACAAGAGAGTGAGCAGAGCCGTGGACACAGGGTCAACGGACTGTTCGTTGGCTGAGATCAAGTCGGTTGCCATCGACTGCCATGCTGTGCTCGGTTCTGTATTCAGACCAGAGAGGCCGATGGCAAAGCGCTGCTTTTCGAAGGTGATGAACCCGAACAGCTTGTCCTTGACAAAAGGTCCTCCAACAGAAAAGCCCCAGTTATAGTTCCGAACCTTTTGCTTGGTATCGCTAAAAGGAGACTTCGCGCCTAGAGCCTCGTTGCGGTTGAAGTAATAGGCTGAACCGTGAAACTGATTGGTGCCAGACTTGAGACCAAGGCTTACCGTTCCGCCTGGATTCCTGCCCGTTTCCGGAGAGGCCATCGTCTGCGCTGAGAACTGCTCCACTGCATCAATAGGAAGCACGATGCCGGCAATGCCCGAAACGCCGCCCTGGTTGACGGCTGGGATGTTGTGCCAGATGTCGTTGTTATCAACGCCGTCAATCTGCCAGTTGATCTGGTTGGCTCGGGTGCCATTCAGCGAGCCGTATCCACCCGCTCCAGAATCGGAGAAGCCTGGGGTGAGAGACAGGTACTGGGTAAAGTCGCGTCCATTCAGTGGAATGTCATCTACAGCCTTGCTGTCGATGATCGTGGTCTGGGTCGTAGTCGTGGTGTCCAGCGTATACGCTGCGGCGGAGACTTCTACCGTCTCGGTATTAGCCGATGCCACGGTCAACTTCACCGGCAACGTGTAGATCACGCCGGCGGTTACTGGAATACTGTTGACCTTTTCGGTCCTAAAGCCGCTGGCTACAACGGTCACCGTATATGTGCCGAGCGGAATATCTTGGAAAGAGAACTCGCCGCCAGACGAACTGACCGATTTATGCGACAAATTGGTCGCGACCTCGAGAGCTTCTACGGTTGCGCCAGGAACGACCGCTCCCGATTGATCAGTGATTGTGCCGTTGATACCGCCACGGAAGGTTTGTGCCCACGTGCCCAGGGGCAGCGCCAGTGCGAGTGCCAGCATAATTGCTGCTGCGCCCGGCACGGTGAGGAAACTACGAAGACTGCGATACTTCATGCGTACTCCTCCAAATGAAAATCAAGGTAGGGATTTCCTGTTCGCGTTCCTGAAAGAGAGGAAAACGGATGCAAATCCGCGGTGGGCAAAGCGCCCACGCGACTGGGTTCAGAGTTAGTTAGAGTCTCTGCTGTAAGTACGATGGGGACCGAAGAATCGACAGCAAGCGCAACAAAGAGTGAAGGTGCTGGTGTGGGATTCCATTCACCAACATAGTGACAACTCTGTTAAAAATGCAATAGAAAAAGCCTTTCCCTACAAGGGTTTTCGAGTACTTGCATGGTCGTCAAATAACTTTTGTTTATAGCCTTTGCTCAATCGAAAGAGCTTACATGCCTGATTGCCCAGGTACGCATTTTGCACATATCCCACGCCAGGCCGTGTTGATTAACATGCGGTCCCTTCGTGATCCTGACATGGCAAAGAAGGAAGCAGGTCGGCAGGCGTCCACGCCCCGGTGAGATTTTGCTTAACCAAAGCCCGCTCCCGGCCTTAGACTCGAAGTGCTTTCCAGTGCATTGGCCCGGTTCGGATGGGCTCGGTATTTTCCCCGCAAACGCGCCCGGTGCTTTTGAGGGAACCCATGCTCGTGAAGGAACGCACCGGTTTCACTTGAGACAGGGCTCACATGCGAGAGACGCACACACCTGCACGGCGCTGGCTGAGACTTCGTATGCATTGCTGGCTTGTGCTCCTTTTCCTTGCCGGTTTCGTCCCGGCAGCCCTCGCGCAGACGAAGCCGCCGGTATATACGGAGACCGAGAAAGCCTTCGCCGATCAGCTCATCGCGCTACCCGAGGCGGATGCCCTGGCAATGATCTCCTCCGCCGACAGCTCGCGTATTACTGAGGGCCTCTATCGGGCCATAAACGAGGAGGGCGAGAAATTCAGAACGCAGGACCCTCTGCACAGAGCCTCATTGTGTCGCGAAGCCGAAGCGGTAGCTACGCGAGCCGGTCTGGCGATGCTGGCGGCAGACTCACGCGTCTCTGAGGCTCAGAGCACCTTCAATGGGCAGGAAATACTCGAATCGCTCGCAATCTACGATCAGGCGCTTGTCATGTACCAGGCAGCTTCCGCGTCGCCGCAGAAGCTCGCGCCACTCTACACAAACCGCGCCATCGCCCGCTATCGACTGGGCGATCTGCAGGCGGCGATGGACGACGACAACGAAGCGATCCGCATCGACCGCCAGCTTGGCGATGAAGTAGCGGTGGCTCGTGCTGATAACGGCCTCGGCAACATTCTCAATGTAGAAGGAAGATTCAGCGAAGCAGAAGCGGCATTTGACGAGGCTCTCCGTATCGCCCGCGCACACGATGAAAAGCTCGGCGAAGCATTCGTCCTGAACAACCTGTCGCTGATCTATAGCGCGCAGGGCGAGTATCCTCAAGCGACCCGTTTCTGCGAGCAAAGTCTGGAGATCAAGCGGCAAGTCGGAAGCAAAGCTGAGGTGGCCACATCCCTCATCAATCTTTCGAACTACTACCACATGGCAGGCCGCGATAGCGATGCCGACCGCGTATTGAATGAGGCTGCGCAGATCGGCCACGATCTGAATCGCAGGAACATAACCGCCAAGGCGACGGCTCAAATGGGAGTTATCGAGCTCGATAACCACCATCCCGAACCCGCACTAAAGCTGCTCAACGCCAGCCTTGAGGTTGGTTCCAATGTCGAAGATGCCGAGGGCCAGGTATTCACGCTAAACAAGATTGCCGAAGCATGGCGGAAGCTGAAGAACTACCCTGAGGCGCTTAAGTACAGCCAGCAGGCCGCGGCCCTCGCCCGGTCAGCCGGGATGCTCGACCAACTCTCCACTGCTGCGCTGATCGAGGGAGAAGTCTATTTCGAAATGGGTAAATTGCCTGAAGCTCGTGAGGCTCTCAAAGAATCAATCGACGCAGTCGAGCAGATGCGCGGCAACCTCACCGGCGGAGCAGTCGCGCGGCAGAAATTTCTCTCGCAGCGCGTGGACCCGTATCGCCTGCTTTCCGCAGTCGCTGCAACGCAGGGCGACTGGCCCACTGCGCTGGATGGCTCGGAACGCGGCAAGGGCCGCATTTTGCTCGATATCTACACCAGTATCGGCGTCGGCTCCGATGAGCCGCTTACCGCTCAAGAACGCGCCGAGGAAACACGCCTGCAGGACAAACTCGTTTCGCTCGATCTGCAATACGGACGACAGACCACGAGCGCTCATAATGATCCTGCAAAGGTCAGCATGCTCGACGAAAGCCTCAGAAAAGCTCAAGCCGATCTGAATGCCTTCCGCAAAGATCTGTACAGCCGCCATCCGGAGTTGCGGCTACGCCGCGCCGATTTCTCCACCCCGGCGCCGGCCGATTTGCAGACGCTCGCTCCCCAACGCACGATTGCGCTGCTGGAGTTCGAGCTGACACCACGCGGCAACTACCTTCTCGTGATCACCCGCGGCACAGGCACGGGCGCAGAGATTCACGGTTACAAGCTCGCCGTGACATCCGATGAACTAGCCCAGCACGTGCGGAATTACCACAACGAGCTATCGTCGCGCGATCCTGAGTTTGCTGCCGAATCGCACTGGCTCTACAAAGCGCTGTTGCAGCCCGCCGCTGCTCTGCTCAGGGGCAAAACATCGCTGATCGTGGTGCCGGACGGAGTGCTGTGGCAGGTGCCCTTTCAGACCCTCGAAAAACCCGATGGCACTTACATGGCCGAGAGTGCGGCCATCGATTATGTGCCTTCGCTGACCGTGCTCTTCGCGCTTAAGTCGGTGGCTCAGGCACCCTCGGCAACCCGCAGGCTTCTCGCAATGGGCAACCCCGGCGGAGAAACCCAGGAACAGGCAGACGAAGCGCTCGCGCTGCAACAGCTCTATGGAGCGAAGAACAGCCGCGCATTCATAGGCAAGGCTGCGACGCCTGTGCAGTTCCGGCAAAATTCGGCGTCGTTTGACGTGGTGCACATTGCGGCTCACGGCGTCTTCAACGACCGCGAGCCGATGGCTTCACACATGCTGCTTGCCTCCACCGATGGCAAGCCTGAAGCTGGCTGGCTGCGTGCGCGGGAAATTCAGGAGATGAAGCTGCGCGCCGAGCTCGTCGTCTTCTCCGGTTGCGAGACAGGCCGCGGCTCCTTTGAAGATGGAGAAGGTCTGTTGGGGATGAGCTGGGCTGTTCTCGCTGCAGGAGCCCACGGGTCATTGGCCAGCGCCTGGCGCGTCGAGGCATCGAGCACCACGCAGATGATGCTGGCCTTTCACCGCGAAATGCTTAACGGGAGCACCAAGGCTGAAGCATTGCGAAGGGCCGAACTCACCGTGCTCCACAACGAGAAGTACCGGCACCCGTTCTACTGGGCGGCGTTCGTCTTGGTAGGCGATGGCGCCTGAGCCAGAGATGCCCTCAGCTCATCAACCAGCCTGCTGCCCGGATTTTCTTCTGCAAGCCGATCGAGTTGTGCCCGAGCCTCGGGCACCGCGCCAGCCCGTGCATAGAGCACAGCGAGCAGCAGCGGATCACTTGCGTAGCGCCGGGCCTCCTGCTGCAATAGCGCGGCCTCATCTGCCTTCATGACTCGGAAAGCCGCTTCCGGCTGCGGCGGAGCAGGTTCACGCACAGAACCGGCAGGGCCTTCTGCCGTTACCGTCCAGGTATACGTGGCGCCTCGCGGAAGCGCAGCTGCAGGCTGCCACTTCGTCTCATGCAACGTTGAGCTCTCCGCGATCTTTTGATAGCCAATGTCGTAGATCATGACGCGATAGCTCGTTGCCCCGGCCATCGCCTCCCAGGCAAAAGCAGGCCGATCGCCGATCGCTACGCAACTCACCGGCGTCAGTACTCGAAAACTCGCAGCCTTCTCCGGTGCGCCCAGCATAGTTTCCGTATGCAGCCGGCTAAAGCTGGCCGGAAGACTCACCTCAAGCCGCCCAGTGTTCATGGTGGCTTTCATCTGGTTCCGCAGGTCGCCGGCCACATCGTTAGCGCCATGAAATTCGCCATTGCGGTCGACCGTAAGTTGCTCATCGCCGTTGCGCAAACTAGCCACAGTGTCTACAGCAGGGTGAGAGCTGCCTGCCATGCGCCAGTAGCCGATACCAACAGCTAACAGGATCACCGCCGCAGCCAGCCCATACCAGGCGGGACGAATGCGCCAGGGAACGACACGCGAAGGAGGCGCTATGGAGCCTTCCGTCATCGACTGTGGCCTTGCCGCCAGCTCGGCTGCGAATTGTCGCAGCTCTGCCACCTCCGCAGCACAGGCGCGACAGCTCGTTACATGTCTCGACGTCTCAGCCGAAACAGGCTCACCCTCTGCCAGCCGGAGCAGATCGTCATAGTTCAGGTGAACTGGCGTATCCACAAACCCGGCCGCGAGAGCAGCAATTCGCCCTTCGCCATCCGCCTCACGCTCCAGCGCGGCGCGGCAATCGGGGCAAACGGCCAGGTGATCGTCCAGCTTCAGGAGTTCATCGGCGGGCAAACCCCGCTGCCAAAACGTTTGAAGCTCCGAATTCGATAGGTGATTCATTTCACTCTCATCCACACTGTCGTCCGATCAAGCCAAAAATTACCATGCAATTTTCTTCCGCTGCTTCATGTGTCTCACCAGTCGCTCTCTGGCACACTTCCGCAGATTGATCACCTGCTGGCGAGTGATCCCCATCAGCCCTGCAATCTCCAGGTCACTTAGCGGCATTCGCTTCCAAAGCTCGGCGAATTGAGGTATGGGTATCTCGACAGCCTCAGCTATCTGCCGAATCGTGGCAACTCCGGTCATAACAATCAGGCTTGCCGCGCAGGCGCCGTCCGCCCCTTTCAGGTTCAGCAGCAGAGCGGCCCGCTGGTTACGCTTCAGATCACATATCTGCTTCCACAAGCCCACCAGCCACTGCTTATGCCCCATGGTCACATCCACCGGAGAGTTGCTGTCGGCAACCTCGGGCGGGTCCTCGGCTTCTCCGCTGGCTTCCTGCACATTCCATAGCCGCGCCATAATCACAGCAAGATCGTTGAACCGCACAGGAGCTCCGATCTGGCGGAAGATGTGTACCAGCTCATCAGCAGGATGAGCCGTACTTCCGGCCGTCATCAGGACGCCGCCCCCCGCCGAGCTGGCCATGCTCGTCCATATCCCTCACCGTCATCTGGGCACTCTTGCCCGGCTGATGCCACTCGGCCAGCCCGCATATCCAAATGCCCGAGACAGGATCTTTCCACCGCCGCATCTCCGGATATCGGTCCAACAGATAGCGCAGCTTATTGCGAAGCCCATGAAAGGCTGGATACGCGCGACGAAAATAATCGTTGCAGGCACGCGCTGCCAGCATGGCAACAAATGCGCTTAGATTGGCGACTGGCTGGGTGCGTCCTGCGCGCAGGTCTTCGACATGAAGCAGGAATGCGACTACCGCATCCGAGGTCACATCCTCGGCGTGGCCGTGATGCGTCGCGCTGTGCCGGCGCAGTCGCGAAGAGACCACACGCGCCACCAGCGGCTCCGCATGGTTCTGAACGAGCGAAGCCAGAAGGATGTCTGCCGCAGCACCATCGCTCTCTGCCAGATAGGAGTCCAGCAGCTCTGCCGGCTTCGCAGCGTCATACGGCCTCGACGATATCGGACGGACAGTGGACATGCTCTCGTGTAATCAAGTTGATGATATTCCACCGGTCGGCCATCGACGCCGGACCGTGGCCCGTTCCTAACTTCCCCTGCATTGGCTGCTATCTTTTCTTCCTTCAGTCAAAACTGCTATCCTGACGAGCGCGCAACAGGGTATTTAAGAAAAGCGATTTAGGAAAGCAAATTCGAGAGGCGGTCAGGCGATGTGGTTTCTGGGGATGGATGTGGGCACGAGCGGCACCCGCGCGGTGCTGGTAGATGAAAAGGGACGGGTAGTCAGCTCCGCCTCTGAAGAGCATGCGCCGTTTCGGACACCTCACCCCGGCTGGGCAGAGCAGGACCCCGAAGACTGGTGGCGAGCCGCCGTAATCGCCATCAAGGGTGCACTGGCAGCCGCGCCCGAGCCGAAGCAGCCCATCGCAGGCGTCGGTCTCACCGGCCAGATGCACGGAGCAGTGCTGCTCGATAAGGATGGCGCGGTTCTGCGCCCCTCGCTCATCTGGTGCGATACGCGCACCCAGCCTCAGTGCGACTGGCTCACCAAAGAAATCGGTTATGGCCGCCTCATCGAACTCACCTGCAATCCCGCTCTTCCCAATTTCACCCTGACCAAGCTGCTCTGGGTCAAGGAGCACGAGCCGGAGATATTCGCCCGCACCGCCCACATCCTCTGCCCCAAGGACTACGTCCGCTTCCGGCTCACCGGAGCGTACGCGATCGATGTGCAGGAGGCGAGCGGAACGCTCCTGCTCGACGTCACCCATCGTCGCTGGTCCGCTGAAGTCGCCGCCGCCTCGGGCATTCCGCTGGACTGGCTGCCGGACCTGTACGAATCGCCGCAGGTCTGCGCGGCAATCTCTGAAGAGGCCGCCGGATTGACTGGCCTCAAGCATGGAATTCCCGTAGTCGCAGGCGCAGGCGATCAGGGCGCTGGCGCTGTCGGCATGGGCATACTGCAGCCCGGCTCGGTTTCGGCCACCATCGGCACTTCCGGCGTCGTCTTCGCAGCCACAGCCGCTCCCATCAAAGACCCAAAGGGCCGCCTGCACACCTTCTGCCACGCCGTTCCCGGCCGCTGGCATGTCATGGGAGTCACCCAGTCCGCAGGTCTAAGTTTCCGCTGGCTTAAAGAGACCTTCTTTGCCGGCGACAACTATGACAACCTCACCGCTGCGGCCAGCAAGGTATCCCCCGGCTCCGATGGTCTTGAGTGGGCCCCCTACCTGTTAGGCGAACGAACACCACATCTCGACCCTGCTGTACGCGCCGCCTTCGCCGGCATCACCACCACCCATACAGCAGCGCACTTCGTACGAGCCGTGCTTGAGGGCGTCGCCTACTCTTTGCAGGACACCTTTGCGCTCTTCGCCGCGTTGGGTATTCCGGTCAGCGGCATTCGTCTCGGCGGCGGCGGCGCGCGCGGGCCGCTCTGGCGGCAAATTCAGGCCGCAGTGTACGGCCACGCTGTTGAAACCCTCACTGCGGAAGAAGGCGGAGCCTTTGGCGCTGCGCTCATGGCGGGTGTTGGCGCAGGCGCGTGGCCTGATCTCGACGCCGCTTGTGCTGCCGGAATCACGGTAGCCGAGCGCATCGAACCGAACCCGGCCTGGCTCACTGCCTACGCAGCAGGCTATGAGAAGTGGCGCAAGCTCTACCCGGCTCTCGCCACCCTGCGCTAGGCCGAATGAATTGTCATCCTGAGCGAACTGAGGCCCTCAACGACGGATCTTCGTCGTTGGGGCGGAGTAGCGAAGGACCCTACTGAAGCATCCCGCCCATCCGCGTCTGTCTCACCGGCGTTGAAGCAGCAGGGAACGCCAATCGCCAGCCCAGTCCGAGCCCTTCACGAGCCACAAATCCAGCCATCGACTCTTCACCAAGATGCACAGCGAGCATCCGGGTAAAGAGCGATGGTTCAGCCGCCAACATGGTGAACGCGCGTTGCCGCAAGAGCCGCGAGCGATCCATCCAGAGCAAAGTGCGCGCCATGGTCTGCGCCAGCCATTGCGTCCGTGGATGGAGCCGGTTGTAGCGCCTCAGATCGCCAGCCTCAAGACACTCGGCCAGCAGCACTGCCTGTCGAAACGCCATGCCCATCCCTTCGCCGGTCACAGCGTCCGCCGATCCCGATGCGTCCCCTACCAGAGCAATTGCGCCGCGCGCTACACGATCAAGACGCCGAGTCGTAGTCACCGCCCCACGCTCGCGCTCGACAGTCCCGGTGAGAGCAGATGCGCCGAGCCTCGCCCGCAGATCTGGCATCTCCTTCAGCAACTCATCCAGCCGGCATGACGGCTGCCG
>Ga0206958_1314_pt1 | contig 10065 bp, 11 predicted proteins | sample Alteio_BWOrgHeat_33_FD_152968 | JGI IMG/M metagenome (GOLD analysis project Ga0206958, IMG submission 152968) | Enriched cells from forest soil in Barre Woods Harvard Forest LTER site, Petersham, Massachusetts, United States -... | ecosystem: Environmental > Terrestrial > Soil > Temperate forest >... | reverse complement strand
GTTCAACGCCATCGCCGACGCCCCTCCCTCGCCCGAAGCCAAAGCCACATTCGAGATATTGCTGCAGCTTTTTTATCCGCTCGCACCCCATATATCCGAGGAAATCTGGGAAAATCTTGGGAAGAAAACCATGCTCGCCGAAACGCCCTGGCCGGTTGCCGATAAATCCTTGCAGGCCGACGACATGGCGACTATAGCTATCCAGGTGAACGGGAAACTCCGCGGCACTATAGAATTGGCGGTGGACGCAGACGAGGAAACCGTTAAAAGTGCGGCGCTCGCGCTTCCGGTGCTGCGAGCGACGATGGGTGATAAACCGGTTAAAAAAATAATCGTGGTGAAAAACAGGATCGTCAATGTGGTGGTTTAGAATATTCATAATTTCCCTGGTTACCCCCCTCGCCTCCTGTGGGTTTCACCCGGTTTATTCCCAGAAATCCCAGGATACGGCCAATCCCGAAATGGCCGCGTTTTTTAGGGAAATAACTATCGATGAAATTCCCAATAAATCCGGCCAGGACTTGAAAAACAGCCTGTATGACGCATTGAACCCAGCCTCAGTTTCGAGCGATAAGAAATACCGGCTGGAAGTAAAACTGAAGCGCGATATCATCCCACTCATCATTGAGAAAGACCGCAGCATCACCCGCTACAGCCTGGTTTATACCGCTATCTTGAACTTGAGCGAAACCGCTAGCGGCAAGGTAATTTATTCCGGCACCAGCCGCACCTCGGGCAGCTATGACGCACTGAATTCCGATTACGCCGTTTATATGGCCGAGGGCGATACTGGTTACCGCGTCATCAAAGACATGGCCGACGACATCAAGAACAAGCTGACCTCGTTCTACATAAAGCGGGATAAAAAAGAATGAAAATCCCTGCCGGGCAAGTGGAAAACCTGATGCGCAGCCTGCCGAAAGAGACGAAGGCAGCACTGCTCTATGGACCGGATGCGGGCCTGGCCGAGGAGCGGGCCGCCGCCATCACCACGCAAATAGCTGGGGCTAATCCCGACGCGTTTTCGATTTCCGATATAAGCCCAGAAAAAATCAAGGAAGACCCGGGGGCGATGATAGCGGAACTAGGGAGCATTTCGTTTTTTGGCGGGCGGAAACTGGTGCGGGTGAAATACGCCGCTGATGCGATTTCCGTGGCTGTCGCCGCCGCCTTGAAATTCATGAATGAAGGCAAGGCCGGGGATTCATTCCTGTTGGTAACGGCTGGCGAGCTTGGCCCGAAATCTTCACTCCGGTTATTGTTCGAGAAGGAAAAAAACGCGCTGGCACTGCCATGCTACCAGGAGGACGCGCAGTCGCTTGCCGCGATCGTCCGGACGAAATTGCGCGCCGCCGGTTTCGCCTGGGAAGACGGGGTGATAGAAACGCTGGCAGCCAGGCTGGTCGGCGACCGGATGATATTGAACTCCGAGCTGGAAAAACTATTCATTTTCAAGGGCGAGGACAGCCAGATAACCCTGACGGATATTGGGGTTCTGCTCGCCGATTCCGCCGAAGCATCGCTGGACGATCTGTGCATTTCGGTTGCCGACCGCGACCCCGCGCAACTTTTCCGGCTGTTCGCCAAATCTATCTCTCAGGGCATCGAACCAGTGCGCATAATCCGGCAATTACTCAGTTATTTCAATAGGATAAATATAGTTTACGGCAAAGTCAGGAACCGGAGCCCCGAGCAGGAAGCGATTGCTTCCTTAAAGCCACCAGTTTTCTGGAAAAACCTGCCACATTTCCGCCGTCATCTTAGCTTTTGGGCGAAATCCGGTAACAAGCTTGACCAAGTTGTAGAAATATTGCTCCGAGCCGAGTTAGACTGCAAACGCACCACCACCCCCGAACTCATCTGCGCCGATTCCCTGCTGCAAATTTGCCGGGTGCGGTGATTCACCCACAATGGTTCCCTTGTTCCTGAGTTCCATAGGCATACATCAATCGAGTGCAGGATGCCGGCTGACTTATTTTATCAGTCAATCAAGATTGCTCTGGTAGGTATTTTGGAAAGCTAGATCGATGGCAATAGAGAGTTTTTACTGGTTTTAAGGTTGGCCCAACACTTCTCTACCGGATTGAAGTCAGGAGAGTAAGGAGAGGCAGGACCTTTAGGAAACATCCTGTATTTTCGACAAGATTGTTTGTTTCGGGTGATTTATAGAAAGAAGCGTTATCGAGGATACAGGAGCTTGCTCTGCTCCCTACCGCAGCCCGGTGCTCCCCATTTACACAAAAAGAACATTATTGCTGTGGTAACCATACGACATATTAATTTCCTTACCGGTACAAATTCAGTCAACAAAAGGAGGTCATTTCATGAATAAAACAACTTTTATACTACTCACCGCAATTGCCAGTGTTGCTATTACCTCACCGGCATTTGCCAGAAGTGAAGTGCAAGACGACAAGCAAGATATTCAAGCGGATATCAATGCCATCAACAAAGATGACATCGCCCTGCAGAAGGACCGGGCTACGCTGCGCGAATACCGTGCCGCGAAGGCTGCAGATAAGGCCAATGGGGACAGTGCAAAGCAGGCGGCTGACAGTGCTCGTATTGGCGCCGTCCTGACTACCATAGCAGAAAAAAAGGCGGAAAGAAAAGTTGATAGAGAAAAGCTCGATCACGATGAAAAAGAGCTGGATGAGGACAGGACACCATAATCTGAAGATGCTGCGTAGCCAGTAGATTTTTCAGAGTGCCTGTTTGGTAGTGGATCAGTTTGAAATCAGGAAAAAAGCATGGAGGATCTTGCGAAGAAGGGCGCGCACATGGATATATTCAAGACATTCACACTGAAATGGTGGCAGACCGGTCTTTTCAAATGTGGAATGTTGGCCTCAGGAGTTGTGATTGGCAGTTATTGGCACGATTTTTTTGCCGGCTATCTGCTGATTCTTATAATTGTGGTAGTGGTCAGTTTGGCGTACGTCACATATATCTGGTGGAAGCAATAAATACCCATCTCCAATGTTTTCACCCACTACCACCCGTTTGCGTCAGGCGATAGTCTTTTTACCCACAATTCTTGACGCTCCTAATAAATGAGAGACCATAATATGGTGCGCACTTTGATTTTTCTCTCATGCTTATTTTTAGGATCTATCTCCTTAGCTCATGCCTCAACCAATAATTTATCTGAACAAGAAAAGATATCTTACCTGCTTAATATTATTGGCACTTCCAAATTAATCTTCATTCGTAACGGTGTGGAATATCCAGGTCGGGAGGCAAAGGCGCATCTTCAGAAGAAGCGTGAAGCAGTCGGAAATGCTATCCAGACCGTAGATGATTTTATTAACAATATTGCAAGCCATTCTTCAATAACTGGAAAGCCCTATTACATCGAATTTCCGGACGGCACTAAAATAGAATCGGAAAAATGGCTGCGTGATAAACTAACCGATTTGCAGGCGCATAAATGAATGTACTCCTTTTCATAATTACTCTCACCGCCGCCAGCTTCTTAATGGCTGCACTTACAGGCTGTGGAGCGCCACTGATAGCAGGGATCCCAAATATTTTCCTCACGGAAGTAGCGCCTCGTGCCGTCAATGGCAAAGGGCTGGCGGAAGACGGAGTCGATGCGGCGACAGGCAAAGATTGTCGCGTCATCGAGAGCGCAACTCGCAAAGACCGCAAACTTTGCGAAACACGTGGTTCTCCCGCAACGGACAAAGACTTCAAGGGTTTATAAGGATATGCTGCTAGAGCGCCGATCCCACCGTATTTTTGTCCTGATAGTTTTATTATTATCGACCAGCTGCACCACTCGTCCGCCTGTAACCAACTATCCGCGCACCTCATCATATGCCATCACATCAGCACAAGAAACGGCTCTGGGAAAGACGCTTGCGTGGAATACTAAGGCCCACCCCGATCAATCAGGATTCCGGCTAATTCCTAACGGCAGTGATGCATTCATGATGCGAATCGCCCTGGTAGAAGCAGCCGAGCGCAGCATCGACCTCCAGTATTTCAGTACGCAGGACGACACTACCGGAAAACTATTACTAGAGACACTCCTGCACGCGGCCGATCGCGGTGTGCGCGTGCGTATGCTGCTTGATGACTGGAATCTTGATGATTTCAGAGCCGGTGTCGCCGCCCTTAATACGCATCCGAACATCGAAATCAGGGTATTTAACCCATACAAAACTAATGACCAGTCCATTTTTTCCTATGTCGGCAACGCGCTCTCACGCCACGACCAGTTTACCCGGCGTATGCACAATAAAGCGCTGATTGCCGATAACGAAGTCGCCATTATGGGTGGACGGAATCTTGGGGATGAATATTTTGAGGCTAGCGCCGATGTCAATTTCCGGGACATGGACGTGCTGGCTGCCGGGCCAATTACCGGGAAAATTTCAAAAAGCTTTGATAGATACTGGAACAGCCCTGAATCTTATCCGGTTGGCGCGCTCGATGTGCCGGAATCGGATGGGCCGGAGATTGCACGCCTGCGCGAGGAATTACGCCAGCATTGGGATGATGTATCGCAATCCGAAGCTGGCAAGCGGCTGCATGAAACATCGTTGACCAAACAGCTGCAAAACGGTCAGGTGCCGCTGGTCTGGGCAACCGCTGAACTGGCGGCTGATAGCCCGGGCAAGATCGAGCAGCCGAGCGACGCCTCCGACAGTAAGCCGGAAATAAAACTGGATCAGCTGGTGAACAATGCACAACATGAGTTCATTATCATTGCGCCCTATTTTGTCCCACTCGATAGTGGAGTAGAGTGGCTGACCTCACTGGCCGGCCGCGGCATCGCGGTTCGGATAGCCACCAATTCGCTCGCATCTACCGATATGGTCCCGGCTGAGGCTGGCTATAGCCATTATCGCGAGCCACTGGTTGCAGGAGGCGTTAAGTTATATGAACTAAAATTGGATGGGGCAAAACCCTCTGTTGGCCACATGTTTAAAGCATCTTCGCAAAATGGCCTGCACGCAAAACTTTATGTGATCGACCGCCGCGACCTGATGATCGGTTCTTTCAACCTCGATCCAAGATCCATCAACCTGAATACCGAACAGGTGTTGGTCATTCACAGTCCGGAACTGGCGGAGCAGATTACAACAATGTTTGAGATGACCACCGCGCCATCAGTGAGCTACCACGTCATAATCGATGATGGATCTCTTGTCTGGGTTACTGAGGAACAGGGTCAGGAGGTGCGTTATCACTCTGATCCCCAAGCCGGATTATGGCGCAACGTTACATCGCGGTTTTTTTCCGTGCTGCCTATCGATGATGAACTCTAAGCTTTGCAGATTTACTTCGTCACATTCAGCGCTAGAAGGGACGGGAGGATTTCCGGCGTCTGCGTAGCGTGTAAATACTTGGCTCGAATATGCTCTAGAAACGATCGGTGAGCCTTATCATGCCCTGATTAGCCGAGTAACCGTCATCTCTCCAATAGTAATCGTAAACGGCTTCGAGCGACCATGTTCTTGCACTACATGAGCAAGTGAGGAGTGTAAGGCCGGCACCGATATTTAGGGTATCGGCAGCCGGCTTCAACCCTTGAACCGTAAACGACGGCGAGCCTGCAACCGTTAACGCTGCAGTTTGTTCAACTCTTGGGTTACTCAGTTCATGCAGCCACTTTAAGTGTGTCTCCGGAGCATACTTATTACCGTCATAGCTGAAGTCACGCTCCACCTTCACTCCCAAACCGGACTCGAGGAAATCATAATTCTGGGAACCAACCTTCAGGTCGATAGGTCCGGCGCCCGTTTCCGTGTAGCCATCTAGATTCATATGGGTGTACTGGAGAGAAGCAAACGGAGTGATCATGAATTCCTGAGCGGGCAAGTGATAGCCAGTGCTTGCAAAAGCGGTGTAATCCTGTCCGCTGTAGCTGGCGTCCGCCGTACTTGCTGTACCGGGAAAGATAATGTTCCGCGTGCCTGAATAATCATTCCAGCCAAACGAAGCATTGCCGTCAACGAACCATGGCCCACTTTCATGGCCGATATAGGCCGTTGCTTGGTAGCTATTGAAATCGGTATTGGTATCGAAGGTATTTCCATCTATTGTGCTTCGTGCATAGCCAAGCCCCAGGCCCGCGCGTGTGTCAGGGTCAAGAGGCATGTCGTAAGCGGCCATAAGGCCGGCAATGCTGGAGCTGTAGCCCTCGTAGCCATCCTTAGCATCCTGGTTGCCAAAATATCCGAAACCTTTCATCCACCAACCACTGTCCTGGTCTTTCCCTTGACAGGTCGAATTCTTTTTATTGGGCTGGCCGGATGAGTCGCACAACACACTGTCCAAGCGAGATAACCAAAGATTCTGAAACTCTTGGGTTCCCTGGAAGGTAACCAGAGGCGCCGCCAGATCCGGAGCCGATACGGAAAGCTGTGCGAGCGAACTGGCGAGCACGACCGGGTTGGAGATAGCATTGATCGGGCCCAGGACGGTGGTTGGAAGCACGGGAAGCACGGCTACTATTACTGGCGCTAGCGGAGCAACCACCGGAGGTAGAGGTACAGGTGGTGTTCCAGCAGGAGGCTGCAGCACGGTCAGAATCGGTACGCCGGTTGTTTGTATTGCTACCAGGCCAGCTACGGTGCCGGCGGGAGGCACGGGGGCGAATGTGTAAAGCGGATTGGTGGGATCATTGACTACTACTACAACACTTCCATTAGTGCCGCTTTGAGCCCCGCCCTGGGTTTGGACGATATTGAACTGGGTTCCAACCGGGAAGAAAGCCGTCGAGGGAACAGCCACATTGACCCCGAGCGTTGGCCCAAGATTTGTGGTTCCCACTGGGCGGATGTTGCCAAAGACAGTCGGGCTGGCCAGGGTCGTGTTGATCACCCCGCCAGTCCCGCTGTTGGCGATCGTAAGGGCGCCGCTGACATGCAATGTATTCGTTCCAAGAGAAAAGGAATAGGCGTCCACCGCGCCGGTGATTGTTGAGCTCACTCCGGCAGTATTGCTCCCGCCGACCACGTTGATGGACTTAAGCCCAACCGCGCCGCCGACTGCGCCATCCAACACGCTCCCGCCACCAAGCGACAATGTACCGGTATTGGCCCCGGCTGTGGTGGTAAGAGCGCCGATGAGGGTTGTATTCGGAGCAAGACTGATCGTGCCGTCGGCGGCAAAATTCGTGGCCGTTATATTCGTGCCCCCGTTATTGAAGTTCACTGCACCAGTTCCGGTAACGTTCAGCGTGGTACCAAAGACTGACCCAAGAAAATTCACCGTAGCCCCATTGTTGCCACCGGAGATATTAAGAAAAAATGGCCCTCCCGGATTGGTTATGCCTATGTCTCCATACACATTCGAGCTGCTGTTGAACACTATATTAGCCGTACTGGATGCAGCGGTGGAGACAGCCAAGCCCGGTACAGTTCCCACAGGATTATTTGCTTGAAAAATATCCGTTTCCGGACCGCCAACCGTTCCAACATTCAAAGTTCCTGTTCCCGCCGAACCTGACATATCGACGCCATTCGTTATGCCATCTTGATCGAGAGGAGTGACACCGGGACCAGCTGCTGATTGCCTTGCGGCAAAACTCAATGGACACCAACCTAAGGTTGTAATAAAAAACAAGAAAAAAAATGTGCGTTTCATGGGAAACTCCTTTGTTTAGGGGATGTAGCGCAGGAGTCCCCTTGTTAACGTCATAAGTATGGGATAAAGAAGTATCCTGTAAGTTTACTATAAGGATAATAGGAGTTTCTCGTAAAGATTGCATAAAGATGACCATTACGCGATCAGTGAACTACCATGTCATAATCGACGATGCCTTTGTCTGGATTACTGAGGAGCAGGGTCACAGGGGTACGTTATAACTCCGATCCCCAGGCCGGATTATGGCGCAACATTATATCGGGATTTTTTCTCGTGCTGCCTATCGACGATGAACTGTGAGATACAGGGCCTTACTTTAAGAAAGGGTAATTATCTCTTTAAGCGCATCCTTTCTTTATAACCTACGGCATACCCGGCATTGGCCCCTTACAGCTGCTTGTGCAGGTTGGTACTTTAATCAACCAGCCAGCACAAGGAGACTTTATGATAGCCTTTGACAGTAATTATTACCTTAGCCAAAACCCAGATGTAGCGGCATCAGGTATGGATCCTTTAGTACATTATGATACCTACGGATGGCATGAAGGACGCAATCCCAGCCCACTTTTTAATACCTCGTTTTATCTTGCTAAGAATCCAGACGTGGCAGCGGCAGGAGTCAATCCTCTGGACCATTATAATAATTTCGGAGACAAAGAAGAACGTGATCCTGATGCCTTTTTTAATGTTAAGTTTTATCTTGCTAACAATCCAGACGTAGCAGCGGCGGGAGTTGACCCTCTGCAGCATTACCTTAACTATGGTGCGAGCGAGGGCCGCAATCCCGATGCGATCTTCAATTCGACATTTTATCTGTCGCATAACGCAGATGTGGCGGCCAGCCATATTGATCCTCTAGAACATTGGATGGAGTATGGTGCCCTAGAACTCAGGGACCCAAGCGCCACCTTCAGTATGACTAATTTTATCAATACGCATGCAGATGCAGCTGCGGCATATCATAGCCATAATAACGCAACATTTTTAAGCATACTTGGCACTGACATGGCCGTTGCTTAGAGCTTAAAAAAGGTGGACACAGAGTCAGTTCGCCTTTTTTATAATTTTTAACGGCAAGTGTGAACAATTTTTAGGCAAGATATCAAGGCACTGAAATGACCTACAGATGGCTTATGATTTCTTGCGGAAGGTGATGAACAGTTCGCCGACCTTGAACCCGAATTTGGTCATGTTTGTATGGTTAATCATGGTGTGATCATCCATTAAATACATCCAATCATCCATGGCAATGTCGTAGCTGGTATTCTTAACCGGAATGCGGAGCACGTAACTCATATTGACCGCATTGCCGAACTGCGCGCCTTTCGCTTGGCCTACCACATCATGCGCAGTAGCGGTGAAGTGATGTTCGTCGGTGAAATGAATGGACCATACACGCTCACCATTCGTGCCGTCGCTGTAGGTGAAATGCTCTTGCAACTTGCCGTCATTGCCTTTCCATGATCCCTTCATCACCACATGGAATTGCTTATCGACCATGCCGGAGCTCTTCATATAGACGCCCGACGCCTCTACATCGCCGCTCAGATAATGGCGAATGTCCATCGCCGGCTTGCGGCCAGCATAATCCTCAATGCGGGCTTCGGTGCAACCGCTAAGGCAGGCGAGCATGGCAAGCATCGAGCCTTTAAATTTCATATGGATTCTCCTGTGATTCGCTATGATTTTCCCAATAATTCCTGCCGCAGTTTGGGCTCGGACGTCTCCGGCGATAGCCAAATACTCAAAAACCGAGTTGCGAATGCATTATCTTTGATGCTGCCGGAAGGTTTGCCGTTGTAAAAAAATATCGCGCCCTTTTTAGGCAGGTAGAGCGCGGTGATGACATCGCCTTCACGGACATCGGGGAAAATTTTGCCGAGTTGCTCGGTATAGGATGCAATCTGCTCCTTGGAAAGTGTTTCGCTGCGGTGCATTTCGCTAATGCTTCTGCTCACCAGCGAGTCTGAACTGAAATCGCTTCCATAATGCAGCGTTAAGGCAAACGGTACAGCCATCGACCATTCCTTAGCATCCGTCCATAGCGCCGCATCATATGCATGAATCCACAGTTTGGTAAGCGTGCCCTGCCCATATGGTTTGGCAGCATGTATATAAGGCGCGAGTTCTGGGGGCCGCTCCGTTTGCGCCAACACCATAACTGGCAGCAATAGCAATGATGTTAGCAATAATATTTTACGCATGGGTCAGCTCTATCTGCACTACGTTCGTGCGCTCCGTGGCAAAAGTGGCGGCGCAAATCCCTAAGTAAAAACGCCAGTTGCGGATGAAGGCTTCGCTATAGCCCATCGAAAGAATTTCATCGCGTTTCGCCTCGAAGCGCCGCAGCCATTCTTTCAGCGTGCGCGCATAATCCTGACCGAAGGAGAAAAGATTGGTCGCCTTAAGCCCGGCTTTTTCGGCTTCTTCCTGGAAGCGCTGCGCGGACGGCAGCATGCCACCGGG
>Ga0206958_1313_pt1 | contig 10070 bp, 7 predicted proteins | sample Alteio_BWOrgHeat_33_FD_152968 | JGI IMG/M metagenome (GOLD analysis project Ga0206958, IMG submission 152968) | Enriched cells from forest soil in Barre Woods Harvard Forest LTER site, Petersham, Massachusetts, United States -... | ecosystem: Environmental > Terrestrial > Soil > Temperate forest > O... | reverse complement strand
TAGACGCCCTTGAATCGCTGTCGGAATCCGACGTCGCGGCCCAGCGGGGGATGTGGTTGGCGAAGCTCCTAGAAGGAGACCCGTATCGAGAATCTGCTCAACAAAAGCTGATAGTTCATCTCGCGGAAATCGGCGACCTTGCGAGTGCCACCCGTTCTTACCGCCGTTTCGAGGAATTACTCCGGCGAGAATTGAACACCGCGCCCTCCGAAGAGACCAGGCGCCTTTTCGAAGAGGCGGTCGCTGCACCTTCTGCGGTGCGAATCGTAGGCGCGATGGTTCCGAATAACGTTCCTGCTGCACTCACGAGCTTCATTGGCCGTGAGGAGGCAATGGTCCAAGTCAAGGCTCTGCTGCAAGATAATCGACTGGTGACGCTCACTGGTTCAGGGGGCATTGGGAAGACGCGATTGTCGCTACATGCTGCGGCCGCCGTTCTAGACCAGTATCCGCAAGGCGTTTGGTTTGTTGAGCTTGCGCCGGTTTCCGACCCCGGGTTCGTAGCTCAAGCGGTTGCGGACGCGTTGAGCATCCGGGAAGTGTCTGGCCAATCGATCTTCACCACTCTTGTACACGCGCTTCGGGACAGGGATATTCTGATCGTGCTGGACAACTGCGAGCATCTGGTGGATGCGTCAGCTCGGTTGATTGACTCACTCCTGCGTGGATGTCCAAACGTAAGGGTCCTCGTCACAAGCCGCGAAAGGCTGGGGGTTGAGGGTGAGTTCACGTATCTCGTTCCCTCACTATCCGTTCCCGACATCGGCGGCGAACAATCGACGGAAGAATTGGCTCGATACGAGTCGGTGCGGCTCTTCGCTGAGCGCGCGTTAGCCTCAAAAGGCGATTTTGAGGTGAATCCTCAAAACGCCGGCGCTATTGCTTCGATTTGTCGCCGTCTTGATGGAATTCCGTTGGCGCTCGAGCTGGCCGCTTCCCGGATTCGGGCGATGCCCGTCGAACAGATCGCGGCTCGATTGAACGATTCCTTCCAATTGCTTACCGGCGGAAGTCGAACCGCCATGCCCAGGCATCAGACGCTCACCGCATTAATCGCATGGTCCTATGATTTGCTCTCGGACAACGAGCGATTGCTCCTTTCCCGACTTTCCGTCTTTGCGGGTGGCTGGCGTTTCGATAGCGCCGAAAAAGCATGCGTAGGGGAAGGGATCGAAGCATCGGAGATGCTCGATCTGCTGACGTCTCTCGTGGACAAGAGCTTGGTAGTCTACGAAGAAAGGAACGGTCACGCTCGATATCGTTTACTGGAAACTGTGCGCCAGTTCGCCTGGCGCCAGTTGTTGGAGAGCGGGCAGGCGGAAGAGATTCGCTCGCGTCATCTAGTCTCCTTTCTGGCGCTCGTGGAGGAAGCGACGGACACACTAAATGGGCCGGATCAGGTGACGTGGTATCAGCGGTTGGACGAAGAAAATGAGAACGTTCGCGTAGCGTTGGACACGAGCATGTCTCGTGCCAACGGTACCGAGAGTCTAAGGCTATGCGGGAGTTACTTGCAGTTTTGGGAAACGCGTGGGCTGCTTTCAGAGGGGCGTGAATGGTGCAAACGTGCGCTGAGTAAGGAGGGATCCCAGGCCCGAACGCTGGAGCGAGCTCAGGCTCTTAACGCTGTCGGGAACCTGGCCAGTTACCAAAGCGAATACTCCACCGCACGAGTTTGTCATGAAGAGGCGCTCGTCATCCGAAGAGAAATCGGAGATTTGAAAGCCGTGTCGGCTTCGCTGAATAACCTTGGAGCGTTAGCTAGAGATATGGGAAAGTATCGGGAAGCCCGAGCCCTCTTTCACGAAAGTCTTGCCATCCGGCGAGGCATCGGCGACCGACTTGGTGCGACTCGATCGCTTAAGAATTTGGGTGCAATCGCCAGGTATCTGGGCGACGACATCTCAGCCCAAGCCTATCTTGAAGAGGGTCTAGCAATTGGTAGAGAAATTCAAGATGCCTACGGGGTTTCGCGCCTGCTCAGCAACCTCGGGCTTCTTTTTATTCGTCTTGGCGACCTCGAGGCGGCTCGGAATTGTCTTGAAGAGAGCATGGCGATCGACAAGGGAATCGGGGAGCGGATGGACGTTCACGAAAACCTGCAAGGGTTCGCGAGCCTTGCACTGCGCGAGTCCAACGCCGAGTTGGCTGCCGTCTTGCGAGGAGCGGTTGAGGCGCTGCGTGAGGAAGTCCACGCGCCCATGCCTCCGGCGGACCGGGAACAGTACAACGCTGATGTGGCGGAGGCTCGCCGCGCCTTGGGCGAAGTCGCGTTTTCCGCTGCGTGGGTTAGAGGCAGGGCAATTACTCTGGATCGGGCAATCGAGCTGGCGTTGGCGCATCCTAGCGAGACGTGAGTCGCAATGTTGACCCTGGGTGTCTCACATGCGGCGACACACTAGAGCAAGTACGTGAAGGCATCAAGGAAACCATTCAAGGTTGGATCGACGTAGCGCGTCATGACGGCGATCCCATCCCAGAGCCAACTCGTATTATGGAAACGGTTATCGTCGAAATACCCGCGTAACTTCTGCAAGGCGTATGCCAAGAAGCGCACAGGTTCAGGTATTCATGATCGGTCGCCGAATCGCCTTCCGGCGTCGAGGATGGCCTCACGGTCTTTTCCGGAGCATAGCGTTCCAATAAATGTGTGCAATTACAAGCCTTTTGGGGCCGAGGCATGTAATTCGCACTTGACTCCAGGGGCAAAAAGCGAAAGCTTCTTTGGAGCGCTGATTGTGGGAGAGCTGATCGAGTTAGGGGTATCGTCATATCTATCATGACTCGGTTGATGCTCGCTGCCGCCTCGGCTCTGGTCTTACTTGCGCCTTTATCGGGTGGCGCTACTCGCACTGTTCAAGGCGCGCAAGCTCGCACGATCAAGTTCACCGACTACAAGTTGGCGAACGGACTTCGTGTAATCCTTTCCGTCGACCATTCCGCGCCGGTCATTGCGGTTAGCGTGACGTACAACGTCGGATCAAGGAACGAGCGGCCGGGACGCACCGGATTTGCCCACTTGTTCGAGCACATGATGTTCCAAGGTTCCGGAAACGTCGGCAAGGGTGAGCACATGCTCCTCATCCAGGACAATGGCGGCACAATGAATGGTACGACCAACCAGGACCGAACTAACTACTTCGAGGAGCTGCCTGCGAACCAACTGGATCTGGCACTGTACTTGGAGTCGGATCGAATGCGGTCGTTGGACATCAGTCAAACCAACCTTGACAACCAACGGGCAGTCGTCCAAGAGGAGAAGCGGCAAAGCTATGACAATCAACCTTACGGCGCTCTCAGCGGGACAATTTCGGATCTCGCTTATGACAGCTTTGCGTACAAGCACACCACGATCGGTTCGATGGACGATCTAAACGCAGCGACTCTCGAAGATGTTCGAGCATTTTTCAAGACCTACTACGCTCCCAACAACGCGACAATCGCGGTGGTGGGCGACTTCACGGAATCGGAAGGAAAGAAGAAGGTTGAGAAATACTTCGGAAGCATTCCGCGGCAGCCGGATCCGCCGCCAGTGGACACAACGGAAAGCATGGGTACGGCGGAGCGCAGGAAAACTATGACCGATCCGCTCGCAAGGCTGGTCAGATACGAAGCGGCTTACAAGACGGTGCCCGGGAACGATCCCGACTCGTATGCACTTCAGGTGTTGGGAAGCATTCTTAGCCGCGGACGTACGGGGCGCTTATACAAAGCGATCGTCGAAAAAGGACTGGCGTCGAACGCCAACGCGGGCGGGCAGTCGGGCAGAGGCCCGGGATTGTTCTCGTGTACGGCAACTTTGGCCCCGGGTGGAAAGGTCGATGCAGTTGAGGCCGCATTCGACGCGGAAATTGCAAAGATCCAAGAGTCGGGCGTGACCGACACAGAAATTTCGAAGGCTCGCATCCAGGCCAGGGCGGCTGCGCTTGGAGTTGCGGCCGGCGGTGGTGGACGACGTGGTGGCGGAGGAGGAGGTGGCGGACTCCAATCCGCTTTGGGAAGGGCAAATGCCCTCTCCCAGAACGCAGTGTTTTTCAACGATCCGGATCGAATCAATACGAACCTTTCGCACATTCAAGCGGTGACCGCGGCCGACGTTCAGCGCGTCGCCAAGAAGTATTTAACGAAGAACAACCGAGTCGTCGTGGTCGTCGAGCCGGACGGATCCCAAGATGACAACGGAGGCTTACGATGAAGCGAATTACATTGCTCACACTTTTGATCGCGGCAGCGGTGACAGTGCAACTGGCCGCCGCTCAAGACACCGGCGGAGTCAGCCAGTCGTCAGCTAGCGGAACCGTTGTTAAGGGCAGAGCACCTGTGGCGAAGGAGATTTTGCATGTGCGATTTCCCAAGCCGCAATCGTTCAAGCTTAAGAACGGGCTTTCCGTGTACGTGCTCGAAGACCACCGCGTGCCGATCATCCGCCTAAGCCTTCAGCTTAGAGCAGGATCGGTTTACGAGGCGAAGGCAGGCGTTGCGGCGGCCACAGCATCGCTGCTCACAGAAGGAACCCAGTCCCAATCTTTCGCCCAAATCTCTGACGAAACTGAGAGCTCGGGAACCAGTCTTAATGCGAGTGCTGGGCTCGATACGGCGACCTTGACGACGGCTGGGCTTTCCGAATCGACGGACGCGTTGCTTGCCCTGATGGCGGACGTCTTGCTTCATCCCTCGTTTCCGGCAGACCGCCTAGATCGGTTCCGTATCGTGCAGCGAAACGGCCTTTCGCAACGAAGATCGAACCCGACGGCAATGATTGCCGAACTGCAAAACCAAGTGTTCTACGGAGGCACGAAATTTGCACGCAGCGCTCCGACGGGACCGGAGATTCAAGCGATATCGCGTGACGATCTCGTTCAGTTTTACGACCAGTTCTACCGTCCGGGAGGTGCAATCCTTGGTGTAACTGGGGACGTCGATACTAAACAATTAAAGACGAAGCTGGAGCTGGCTCTCGCCGATTGGAAGGCTGGCACCCAAATTGCCGAGCTGCCGAAAGCTGAATTTCAGCCGAAATCGGTTGCCCACATCTACCTGATCGATCGACCAGGCTCTGCTCAGAGCGTGCTGCAATTTGGGAGCCTTGGGGTGAAGCAAAATGACCCTGATTTTATTGCTTTGACCGTCGCGAACCGAGTGCTCGGTGGCGGTTCGGCAGGACGGCTGTTCCAAAACATCCGTGAACGAAAGGGTTACACTTACGGCGCCTATTCATCGCTTTCAGCAGGGAAGTGGCCAGGGATTTGGGGGGCGAATGCAAGCGTTCGAACCGAAGTCACCGAGCCCGCCATCGGCGAGTTCTTCTTCGAATTCAAGCGGCTTCAAAATGAGCCCGTGCCGGCAGAAGAGTTGGCGTTGGCAAAGCGTTCCCTCGTCGGCGGGTTCGCACGAACCTTGGAGAGCAACGACGGGATCTTAGCCCGTACGCTTGAACTGGTTCAAAACGATCTTCCTGCAAACTATTGGGACACCTATCCGAAGCTGATCGAAGCCGTTACCCCCGCCGATATCATGCGAGTCGCTAGAAAGTATCTTGGCGGCGGCAACATTCAACTCTCGGTGGTGGGTGAGAGGAAGCGCATCGAGACTGGGATGGCCAAATACGGGACGGTGGAAGTCCTTGATCCGAGCAAGATCAGCTCGGTCGGGATGAAATAGGCTCCGAGGCTATCGGAGCCGTGTAGATTCAAGCAAGGGTTCGAAGGCTAGAAATAGGGGGGCCTGGCGGTGGCTCCGAAGCGAGTATCGATATAGTTGTTTGTATTTCCATTCAGATAAATGAAATCGATTGCAATGGCGGCCGCAACCTTTTTCGACGTTATATCGGTTATTCGGTAGTTCGGGAAAAGCATCCCAAGCGTGTTCCCTGGACCAAGCTCAACCTCCAAGATTGCGGTGCCATCTGAGTAAGCACTGAATCCGACCTTTCCAACGTAATCGAGTTTCGAACTAAACGTTCCGCTATATTGAGCAAAGTTGGCGTTTTGAAACGTCGGCTGGGTTGAGAGCTCGACTCTTCCGTAATACTGGTTCGGAACGTTTCCGGAATCCGAAACGAGCACGAAGGTGGTCGTTGCCAGCGAAGATTTAATCGGCGGCAGAACGACCGTGAAATTAAGCGTCGTTCCCGGGATATCCGAGCGAGTCATCTGAAAGCCCCCGGACTGAGAAGTTCCAGAAAGCGTAAACGTCGAGCCCGTAAAAGTTTCGCAGTTGGCAGACACTGCAGTCCCATTGAGCGTTCCCGCGATCATTCCTCCTTGATCCGCATACGGCCCGGTATCGGTATCCATCGAGAACTCTCCAAACCACTCCGATCCCCCGTTTTGTTCGATCGTCATAAGCATGACGGTCCCATCTGGCAAGGTGGCCTGATACACTTGCTCGGGAGCCCCCTGGATTTCGGAAACGGAAGGTCCGCTGTCTCCGCCGCACGCGCCAAGGAGCAGAATCAGGGAAGCGATGCCGAACAAATAGAAAAGTTTTTTCATAGCTTAATTGCCCGTGTACGGCGAACAGGTCACGGTCCCGTTGCGAAGGACGGCGATCGTGCGTCCATTCAGAGAGATCGACTCGGCAAAACCCTGAGACGTGACCGTATTGGTACCTAGCTTGTCGACTGAGTAGGAAGCTATTGGGATCGTGAATGTGTTCGTCGAGCTAATAACGATAAAAATGCTAACGTCAGACTTGCCACCGCCCAAGTTTTGGGTCGTCATTTGAACCGGGAATCCCTTCCATGTTCCGAAATATAAAGTTGGATGCTCTATTTTCGTAATAAAGACGGTGTCGCTTGAGCCGTTTCCAAAAGATAGAGTGAACTTGCCCGGCGTCCGAGGTTTGCCGGTGATCGCTAAACGAGAGCTTGCGTTAGCAGACGCGACCAAAGTGTCCTGCCTCGCACTTGCTCCACCGCATCCCGTAACGACTATTGCGAAGCAAGCGCAAGGGAGAATGCCCAAGCAGTATTTCATGCCAAAAAGTTACCACAATTCTGGGTTAACAGAGGCTGAATAATAACGTTTGATCTGTCACGGATGGGCAAGGCAAATGCCTCGTAATCATCAACCAAAGCTATTTCAGCAGGCTACTATCCCGAAATCCTTGCTCCAGCGGTCGAAGGGAGCATTCGTCGCGAACCAAAACATGCCAAGCGCTCGAAAGCGCCACCTGTCAGGCGGTGCAACAAACCCACACCTCGCCCCTCCGTGGGAGCGGTCGGTGAGTCCTGAGGAACGATGGCGAACCGGGAGGGGGTTCCGTTCAGCTCCTTAAGAAGACTGCCCCACAGAACTTGGAGTCGTAAGCCGTAAGTGAATTCTCATACAGCCTCCCCCGATAGAGTGCGCAGAGCCCACGGACTCGGTGAGAAGGGTCATTCCGAATACTCATAAGTCGAGGAGTTGATGCCAACGATAGAATCCTCCAATGATAACGCTAATCGGGTGAGTAAGCACTAATACCGCGCAGTAGCCCGAACCTCGGCGGCCGATTTGTGCAAGTCAGCAAGCAGCTCAGGGCCTACGACCGCAAAAGGAGTGGTGCCGTACGACAGAAGGCGGTCGTGGAAGTCGTGCAGAGACCCGGCGGATCCCATCCGGCGCCAATACTCGGCTGAGATATTTTGAAGCTGCAAGCGGCCCACCGTGTACGCGATGACGTATCCAGGCCCTAAGGCGTAGCCTGCGACAGCCGCCTTCGAGGCCTCCAGCGTGAAACCGGAGTTCTGGGCGAAGAACTTGACCGCCTTGTCGTAAGACCACTCACCGCTCGCGAGCTTTCCGTCCACGATCGCTCTGGCTCCCCGAACCCGTTCCCATTGTGCCGTGTAGTATCGGGCGTCAAGGTCCTCGCCATACATGCCGAGCTGAACGAACATCTCCTCTCCGTAATAGGCCCACCCCTCGGCGAAGACGCCGCTGTCGCCTGTCCTGCGCACGAAGTCGGGATGACGCCGAGCGATCGAGAGTTGCAAGAAGTGTCCCGGCATTGCCTCGTGCGCTCCCGTGCTCCAAATGCGATCCCGGTCGAAGTCCTCATTCGCGTCCAATCGCTTGGCTGCAGCGGCCAATGACTGCGCTGGAGTAATGAAGTAGAAACCGGTTGTTTCCGGCGCGAATGTCCTTGGCGACTGCATGGACGCACCCGGGGAGACCGGCTGAAGGAATTTCGGAGTTTCGACCACTTTAACATCTCCCAACCACGAAGGGATCGTAATGATGTTGTGATCAACCATCCACTTTTTCAACTCGGCGATGCGGTCGCGATAGTAGCCGACAAGTGCTTGTCCGTCCGGCGCCATTCCTCCGCCGGTGTCGGGGCCGATGGCCGTACCTCGCTTCTTTGCCTCGTCGACTAGCCAATTCTGGACCGCTGAGCCGTGACCAAGTTCGTCCGCGCCCATTTGGGAAATGTCGCTCGCTTTGAAGGGCAAAAGCTGCTCGTCGTGCAGCATCGCGTCGTACGCCGCTTTCCCCATTGCGTAGTTCTCCGGCCAGTGGGCAACATGCGACTTGATGTACTTCACGGTTGCAGCGATGGTATTTAGGGTCGAGTTACGCGCGGCGAGGAAGCGCTTGAAGTTCGTGGAGTCGAGTTGAGTCTTCGCAGTGTCGGTGAGGGCTCCAGCAAGGAAGCTTGGCGCACCCTCAAGTTCCTGAACTCCAACCATGCCGTAAAGATGTCCGGGATGAGTGACTAGCTTTTGACCCTCAATGATATAGTTTCTGGCGCTTGACAGCCGAGCAATTATGTGATTCCAGGCTGCTGCGACCTCGCGGTTAGAAGCTCCAGCTTGGCCAACAACCGGCAGATTCTGGAATTGGGTGAATAGCACATTGACAATGTCGTTGGCCGGACCCGAATAGTCCTTCTCCCAAACTCGATACACCGTAAGGCCTCGCTCGGCAGAAACAATCCTTGCCCGCAACAGCAAAACATCGTCTCTCTCCGCCAGGGTCGCATGACTTAGCGGAATTGCGGAAAGCCGTTGTTTCCAAGACCGAATCCTCGCCAAATCACGCCGCATCTGCGCCTGAGTCCGTCGATCAAGCTCGGCATCGTGCCCCGGCAGCCCAAGGTAAGTAGCGCTAATCGGATGCTCAGCCGCTGTCCCATAAGTCATTTCACGAGCCAACGCCTGGATCCGAATTCCTGCGTCCGATGCGATGGCAGAACAGGGAAGCGCTACAGCTACTCCGAGCGAAAATACCAACACTCTAACCGGCCACCAACGAACCCTACGAATAGATCTAAACCTGCTTCGAAAACACATGTTCAAGCAGCGACTATACCGCCCAATCGGGATTTCACCATGCTTAAGAGAGCAATAGCCCACTACCGTGCGTGGGTAGGTCCGGGATGTACGATCTCAAAAGGGCCCTTTTCAAGGGCTCGTTTGAGGCCACTTTCCGTCCACCAAAGGCCATGAGGATTCAGGCGATGGTCCAATAGCGCCGACAGCGAGCGACCAGGCCACTCCTCTGCATCCTTGTCCCAATTCGAGGTCACAGCGCCGACCTGCTTGCCGTCCCTCTCGCAAAGGCACACGCATCGAACGTGTTGCTGCGCCTGCAATAGCGCGTTGGCCTGACTGTGGTCGGTTTTCTCGGCCTCCGCATGACGCTTGAGGACATCCCGGATGTCGCTCTTCCGCCTTAAATCCGGTAGTTCTTGGTCGGTCGGGAAAGCCAGGATCAACAGACGCTCGGTGCGAAGAATGACCACTAACTCAGTATGGACATTGTCGCCCTTTCCGGAACTATCCCGGATAATCGAAACGGTTAGCATCGAGAAACCCGCCTAGTTCCGATTGACTTGGTAAAGTCAATGGGTTAGGGCTGAAGCATGGATCTTTCCAATTTGAAAGCGTCGTACGACGCGGTCGTTATCGGAAGCGGGCACAACGGGCTGGTTGCGGCTGCATATCTTGGGCAGGCGGGGAAGTCGGTGCTGGTGTTGGAGCGGAATGCGGCGATTGGCGGCGCAACTGCGTCGCAGCAGGTCTTTCCCGATTACGATGCTTGGTTGTCGCGGTATTCGTATCTCGTCTCGCTGTTTCCGGACAA
>Ga0206958_1302_pt1 | contig 10105 bp, 9 predicted proteins | sample Alteio_BWOrgHeat_33_FD_152968 | JGI IMG/M metagenome (GOLD analysis project Ga0206958, IMG submission 152968) | Enriched cells from forest soil in Barre Woods Harvard Forest LTER site, Petersham, Massachusetts, United States -... | ecosystem: Environmental > Terrestrial > Soil > Temperate forest > O... | reverse complement strand
GAATCGAGCGGTCTCGCCGAGATGGGTCTCGCCGGACTGGATGAAGAAGGCTTCGTCTTCGCGGGCAGCGACGATCTTGCGATTGAGGTAATTGGGAAACTCGGCGATGAAGACGGGGTGCGAGAGTTGTTCGAGGAGAACTGGGGAAAGATTGAGATTGCAATTGAACCGGATGCCGTCGCGCTCGAGGTTTTTGAGCATGCGAAGGAGCGGGAGATAGGTCTCGGCGGCAGCTTCGTGGAGCCATTCCATGCCATGGGGCCAGGTGCCGTGATTGACGACGTAAGGCAGATGCGCGTGCAGGGTGAAGGTGAGATAGCCTGCGGGCCGAGTTGCCGTTGCCTTAGTCAAGACAGAACACCTCAAAAGAAAATCTTTTTGGTTAGGGCTGCAGTTGTCGACGTGAAGGTAAGCGGCTTCCTGATTTGAGTCTATACCAGCGCGTGTTTGAGAGGTGAATTGCCGGCGGTTGATGTCGCCCACCGGCTCTTATGTTGTTGGATGCAAGCGACGTCGCTACTGTTGCGATGGATTCGAAGGACGTTGTTGCAGGCTTGGAGTTGAGTCGGGATTGCTAGTGTCTCCGTTAGTTGGCACTTTGATGGCGAGTATGGTGGTGAGTCGAAAACGAATGAGGGTTTCGGAGGGAATCTGAACCTGTTGGCCTCGGGTAACCGTGTTAACTCCGGCGCCTGCTCCGCCTCCAGCAGCAGCCCCGATGGCTGCGCCTTTGCCTCCGCCGATGATGCCGCCGAGGATTGCTCCAATGGCTGCGCCACCGCCCACTTTTTCGGCCGTGTTGGCTCCGCGGCCTGCACCCTTCACGCTGTATGGCTCAGTGGTGACAGGGATTTTTTCGCCGTGGCGATTGATGCTGGTGAGTTCGACAGTGAGGAGCGAGTTGCCTTTATAGTGGGCGGCTTCCTGAGCTTCGGCGACTCGGCCGGAGACGGAGGTGCCCTGACGGATTACAACGAGGCCATCGATAATGACGTCAGTTGCTACTGTGCCGGTGAAGAGATCACCTTGTTGGGTGGTGGCGCTGTCGAGGGTTTGGGTGATCCGGATCGGAATGGTGGTGTCGGCCGGAACGGTGATGTTACGGAAGGTTGGTGGAGGAGGAGGTGGTGGAAGTGCGGGTCTGGGAGCTTCTACCGGCGGAGGAGTTACTGCGGCGACTTCCGGGACCGGGGGTTGAGGACGATTGGCGCAGGTTTGGGTTTTGCTGGTGGGGCTGGTTTTGATTTGGGTGCAGCTGGTGGTGCGGGTGCCGGAGATGGCGGGCCGGTCATGGCGGTCATGGCTGCGGCGGAAACTGGGGCCTGGACTGTGAGGTTGTTGACTACAGTCTTGATGCCGGTGACCTGGGCCGCGTCGGCTGCAGCGAGGGAGCGGGCGGCTTCGTTGCTGACAGTACCGTTGAGAGTGGCGACCTGATCTTTGACAGCGGACTGGATGGGCTCGGCGCTTATGGCTCCGTCGCCGGCGATGCGGCTTTGGACTGCGGCGGTGAGGCTGGCGTCGTCGGTGGGAGTGGATGAGGGTTTGCAGCCTGCAAGTGTCAGGGTGAGGGCAAGCGAGAGGGGAAGGATCGAGCGATGAATGACGTTCATTGGTTCCCTTTTTTCCGTGGCGAACAAGTGCGTTGCGAACAATGTAAATGATTGACGTGATATTCGATGTGAGGATTACGCGGGCCGATTCCTGCGCGGGCTCTTTTGTAGGACGGAATGGATTGGGGAAAGGTGATGCAATGACGGGGGTCAGTCTGGGATAGAGAAGTGGGGTCCGTCCTACTTCGCTCAAGTGGTGCGCAACCTAATACCTGAGGAGGGCATCCTTCTTAGGATGTAAGTGGATTTACAGCGTGGGAGAGCGAAAGGGTGATGCAGGCTGAGCCTATTGGGCACAGCATAAATCCGGAAGTTGAGTTATAAAGGCGGAGGAGCGAGATTCCGCATATTTGAAACCTGAAGGGGAAATGATTATGTCCGAGAATGATAACGACAGTGGAATTAGCGGATTGGGATGGTTTCTGGCGGGTCTGGGTATCGGCGCGCTGGTTGGTGTGCTCTATGCGCCAAAGGCCGGCAAAGAGACGCGTGAGGATTTGAAGGCAAGCGCACTGGATGCACGTGACAAGGCGGCAGCACTAGCTCAACAGGCCCAGGAGAAGGCTGCAGTCTTTGCTCAGCAGGGCAAAGAGCAAGTGAGCGAATATGTGGATCGTGGCAAAGAGTACTATGACCGCGGACGTACGCAGTGGGCCCAGTATGTGGAGAAGGGCAAAGGGCTGATCCAGGATCATCAGGATCGGATCGCTGCGGCGGTGGAAGCAGGCAAGAGCGCATACTCGAACACGACGGGCGAGTCCACTGATTCGTAGTGGGGAATAAATTTCGATGGGCCCGGTCATGCTTTTCGAGGTGACCGGGCCTTATGATTGTGGCTCATCCTTTAGTAAGAGAGCGAGAGACAATATGGAAGCGGTGCGAATCGTGATGTCAGGAATGTGGATGCAGGACCCGGGTTCGCTTTCTTCGGGGAATTCGAAGTTGCTGATGTGGTTTGTTGGCATGGTTGCGGTGGCAATGGTGGTGCAGGCGGTCGCGGTGATTGTGCTGGCAGTCGGTACAGCGAAGGCGAGCAAACGGGCGCTCGATATTGCCGAAGAGGTACGTGAGAAAGTGATGCCTGTAGTGACAAGTACGCATGAGATTTTGCGGGACTCCGGTCCGAAGGTGAAGGTAATTACTGACAACCTTATGGAGACGAGCCATATCGTACGGAGCAAAGCTGTAGAGTTCGATGCAACGGCGACTGAAATGAACATGAAGGCTCGGGCACAGGCAGCGCGCGTGGATGGGATGGTGAGCGGGGTTCTCGATACGACATCCGAGATCTCGCAGACGATTCAGCGTGCAGTGAAGGTTCCAGTGAAGGAGTTTGCCGGGCTGGTAAATGGTTTCAAGGCGGGTCTCGATGTCCTGGTGGGGCGTGCGAGGGAGTTTGGACGCGGTCGGCCGGTGGCGCCGGCTCGTAACCGCGATACAGAGTGGTAGATTCGCTTCACTGTTTTTCGAATTCGTTGCGAATAGAAGAAATGCCGCCTTATCGGCGGCATTATTTTTTCAGAGGAACATTGCTTACGAACGAACAAACTTGCGACGGGCGGCACCTGCGATACCGACCAGACCTGTCCCGAGAAGGGCGAGAGTGGAAGGCTCTGGAACAGGAGACGTTCCGATGAAGTTCTGCGGAGGATAGCATTCATACCGGTTGGTAATTGGACCACCGTCCCAGATGTAGAACGTTGCATGGGAGAGGAAGTCAGAGGTATAGCCGCCGAAGTTAGCTGCTGCAAGAACGATGGCATCCGAGGCGGCGTCTCTGTTGGACGTACCGGTATCGAAGATGGTCCAGAGAGCATCCTGGATGTCGGTGGCGTTCGATCCGTCGTAGAGGCTATAGATATATGCCTCTTCCTCGAATTTGAAGCCATCGGTTCCAGGAGCGCTTCCGAAGAAAGACGAGCCATTGACGACGGTTACGTTCCAGGTTTCGCCAGCCTGAATGTAGTTCTGATCGTTCATGCAGAACAAATCAACCGGGCTGCCGTTGAGGTTGAGGTTGTAGGGGCCGATTTCTCCGTTGGAGCTAACGAATTGAAGTGTGTCAGCTTTTGCTGAGAAGGAAAAGGCAAGACAAAGGGCCGAGAGAACCAAGGCAATTTTCTTCATGAACATCCTGGGAGACCGGGAAATTATTTCAGTTACTCCCTTAGTAGCAACTGTGCGGCCAAAAAGCTGAAACAGTCCGATTTCTTGATTTTCAATGGCTTCCGCCAATTTGAGGAATCTTCTGCACGCGGGGAGGATTAAAATCTGCAAAGCTGCAGCATGAAGTAGGAAAAGATTTGCCTAAAGGCAAAATACTTCATCCTCCTTAAAAGAGGCGGGGCGCCTCAACCGAGCGAACTCAGATAATCCAGCCCCCGCCAACCACCTCATCTTCTTGATAGAAGACTGCGGATTGGCCGGGGGTAATGGCGCGCTGCGGTTCGTCGAAGAGGGCGTGGACGGTGTTTTCATCAACACGGCTGAGGGTGGCCATGGCAGGCGGGTGCCGGTGACGAATTTTTGCGCTGACGCGGATGGTTTCGCCTTCGGCAAGACGTGGTATGGAGATCCAGTTGAGACGGTTGGCTAAGAGGTTGCGGGAGAAGAGGTCTTCGTCGGGGCCTACGGTGACCTGGTGGGAGTCGGGATGGATATTGAGAACGTAGAGCGGGTTGGTTGAGGTGAGGCCGAGACCCTTGCGCTGGCCTACCGTGAAGTTCTGGATGCCGGCATGGTGGCCGATGACTTCGCCGGTGGTGGTGACGAGCTCGCCGGCGGAGTCGGGCATGGCCTCGTGCTGCTCTTCGAGGTAGGCCTTGAGGAAGGTGTTGTAGTCGCCGCCCGGGATGAAGCAAATTTCTTGCGAGTCAGACTTGGTGGCTACAGCCAGGCCTGCATCGGCGGCCATCTCACGGACTTCGGGCTTGCACATTTCGCCCAGTGGGAAGAGCGTGCGGCTGAGCTGCTCCTGCGTGAGACCGAAGAGGAAGTAGGTCTGATCCTTCGACTTGTCGGTGGGGCGGGAGAGAATCCAGCGGCCACGCTTTTCGTCGAAGTGGTTGCGGGCGTAGTGGCCGGTGGCGATGCGGTCTGCGCCGATCTGACGCGCGGTGATGAGAAGCTGATCGAACTTGAGGTGATTGTTGCAGAGTGTGCAGGGGATGGGCGTGCGTCCTGCTAGGTATTCGGAGACGAAGGGCTTGACGACTTCGGCTTCGAATCGATCCTGCTGGTTGACGACGTAGTAAGGGATGTCGAGCTGCTCGGCTACATGACGCGCGTCATATACGTCGTCGATGGAGCAGCAGCGGCCCTGAACTGCCTCGGGCATGCCCTCGTGTCCGGCGAGGCGACGCTGGTTCCAGAGCTGAAGGGTGAGACCGATGATGGGGTAGCCCTGGGAACGGAGGAGCGCGGCTACGGCGGAGGAGTCGACTCCCCCGGACATAGCTACTGCGATGGTCTCGCTCTCGTTGTTGGGGGTATAAGGCATATTTTCCAGTCTCTATTTTCTCATTTTTGAGGTTGCAGCGCCGGTTGGGTCAGGCCTACCGCAACGCGGATGTTGTTGGTGAGAATCGGTTTATGCCTGAAACTTGAATATTGCGATTTTTGAGTTTTTCTTAATGCAAAGGCTTACAGGGAAAGAGCAGATCTCGCATAGGAGCTGGTCTTTGCAATCAGCGAACGCTTTGAGTCGCTTCGCGAGCGATCGGTATCTTGATATGAACGCGCAGCCCCGGATTCGCATTTTCTGCTGTGATTGTGCCGTTGTGCATTTGGATCGCGCGTTTCGCGATCGACAAGCCGAGCCCGGAACCTCCTCCAAGAGCGTCACGTGCCGTCTCCACGCGGAAGAATGGATCAAAGATTCTGGTCAATGCATTCTCGGGAACTCCGGGACCGTAGTCTCGGACCGTAATGTCCAATCCGTCAGGGTTCTCTGTCGCAAATACATCAACACTCGACCGCTTTGGCGAATAACGAATTCCATTTCGAATGACATTTTCGACGGCCCGTCGCAGCAATTCTCTATTGCCGATCAATTCTCCCGACGGCCAATCATTCGATGCGATGTTGCAATCGCGAGCCTGAGCCTCCAAGCTGCAGTCGCGAATGACTTCGCCGAGCACTTCGCCATAACAAATTGTTGTCGCCCGTTGAGTATCTGCCTCGCCTTCGACGACTACCGTCTCAACCAGATCGGATACCAGGCCAGCGATGCGATCGATATCAGAGGCGATTCGATCCAAGGCAACTTCAGTGTCTGTCGAAGTTCTTGCAAGTCTTACCGCGAATTTGAGTCTCGCCAAAGGCGATCGCAATTCGTGAGATATGTCAGCCAGCAGCCTTCGCTCGCTCACAATCTTGCGCTGAAGGCTTTCCGCCATTTCGTTGAAAGACGTTCCCAGTTGCCCGATTTCATCAGGTCGGTCGCTCCTCACTCGAACCGAGAGATCTCCACTTCCGAAGTTGGCCATGGTGGTGGTTATTCTGCGAATGGGCGAGACGATTCTGATCGAAGCCAACCAACATAAGATCCCTGTCGCGCCGATCACGAGGAAATAGTACGGAAGATAAGGCCAAAGCTGTAAGCGGTTTCCCGGGCCATCCGCGGCGAACCAATATTGACCGTCTGCTGATCGCTGAGCAGCGATAGAACGTCCGTTGTTGAGAACTCTCCAGTGGGAAGAAGGAGCCGGAGGAAGCAGAGAAGTTCTGCTAGTTCCGGAGACGATATCCGTTCCATCGGACTTAAGAAGGTAATGCCGCGAAGCGGCAAGCCGATCCAGGCCGCTGAGGTATTTGCTTAAGGCCCCCGTTCCCTCACTCTCGAAGATCCGGCGAGAGGCCTGGAGCTGAAATTCGTCAAGCCGATCATAGACCTGCCCGAAGTGTCGTCGTTCAAGTCGATACGAGATCTCGCGAAATACGAGGAACGACAGAGATAATGTGGCGATCATCGCCAGCAGAATCGAGTGATACAGGGATCGTCGCGGCAACAAATCAAGCCGTTTTAGCAAAGACATACCCGACTCCTCGAATGGTTCGTATCAAGGTTCGACCGACCTCCAATTTACGCCGCAAGTTACTGATGTGGACGTCGAGTTGACGGCTGAAGGGTTCTGTCTGGCTCTCAAAGATAACCAGCGTCATCTCATCTCGTGTGATTGTTCTGCCCGCCGAACGCATCAGCATTTCAAGAATCTGAAATTCCATCTGGGTCAACTCAACCGGCACATCCGCTCGCCAAGCTGTTCTTAACGCGGTATCGATCCGGATGTCGCCGATGGTCATTTCCGTGGCGTTCTTACGCCTTGCTAGATTTGCGCGTCGCAGAACTGCCTGAATTCGCGCCAAAAGCTCATCAGGATCAAATGGCTTAAGGAGATAGTCATCGGCGCCGTAGTTCAGTCCTTGAATTCTTTGATTATGTTCCACGCAGGCAGTCAACATAATTACGGGGACATCGTTACGGCTCCGCAACTTTTGAAGGACAAAAAAGCCGTCATAGATGGGAAGCATCACGTCCAGAATGATCAGATCGTAGGTCCCACTGACTGCGCTGACGAGACCTCGGTGGCCATCATGCTCACAGTGCAGTCTATGACCCGCTTCCGCGAAAAACTCTGCCATCATCCCACAAAGCTTCTTGTCGTCATCAACAAGCAACAACGAAAGAGGCGCTGAAGTTTCGACAACATCCATAGTTAATTCTCGTGGCCAATGCTTAGCAGTGGGCGATGTCACTATTATCGCTTCGCTGATGAAATGGAGCGCGGCGTCTTAACCATTCTTAAGATTTGATCGTCGATGGCCATGCTGTAATCACATCTACGTGCGATAGGTATTCAGGCACCCGGAGGATGATCCCATGCGGCGGTTTTTTATTTGTGTGATGGTGTTCGCGCTGTTTTCCGTACCCGTTTTCGCTAAAGAAAACTCTGAGAAAGTGACTGTCCCATCGCCTCTTCGAGTTGGATCGACCGTAGTCGCCGCGGGTGACTACAACGTCACCTGGGATGGGGCCGCCCCGGAGGTTAAGGTCTCTTTCCTTAAGAACAAAAAGGTGATTTGCACTGTGCCGGCGAAGTTAATCGAACAAAACAACAAGGACAATGGAATTGAGACTGGCACACAAGGCGGCGCCGAGGTTCTTCAGAGAATTCGTTTTGCACATGTCATTCTGGAAATAGAAAATCCGGCACCCTAATCCAAAGGACGGGTAGAGAAAGACTGCTTTGGTAGACGTCGCCAGCCGCAGATGGTGTCCGGAAATGAACGGGTGAGTTCGGAATTGGACGCGGTTTTGTGGGTGACCCGGGTGGAGCGGCCGAGAGAGGCGCCCCAATTCAGGTGATTTATTTGGTGAACAACGTGCATTCATCCTGCGTATCAACTGAGGATACGGAGGGTGAACTGTGATTGAAAACCTGCGTTATGCGCTGCGGCAGCTTTTCCGGGCACCTACTTTTACGATCGTTACGATTCTGACGCTGGCGTTGGGTGTGGGCGCGAATACGGCGATCTTCAGCGTGATTCAGGCGGTGCTGCTGCATCCTTCGGGTGTGCAGGAGCCGGAGCGCGTGGCTTCGTTTCATGCGAAGTATACACAACTGAATCTGCCGATGATTGGGGTGTCGGCGCCTGATTTTCAGGATGCGCAGTCGATGCACGATCTCGTGGACAAAGCCGCGATGGTGCAGAACGCGAGTTTCAATGCGACTTTTGACGGACGGACGCAGCATCTGCGTGCAGCGAAGGTGAGCCAGCAATGGTTTCAGGTGTTTGGCGCGGAGCCGATTCTGGGAAGGACGTTTCTGCCGGAGGAGGATCAGAAGGGCGCTGAGCGTGTGATTGTGCTGAGCTATACGGCATGGCAGAGGATGTTTGGCGGGCAGCATGACGTGGTGGACAAAAAGATTTTGCTGGATGACCAGTCGTACCGTGTGATTGGAGTGATGAGGAGTGATTTTGCCTGGCCGAAGGGAGTGGAGTTGTGGACTCCGCTGGGACTGGCTCCGATCGAGTTTGTTGCCCAGAACCGGTTTAATGAGTCGTACAACAGCGTGGTTCGGCTTAAGCCGGGTGTGACGGTGACGCGGCTCAACGCGGCGCTGGAGCAGAAGCGGTTGGAGGAGATTCGGCGCGAGGGGACGAGTGGGTTTACGTTTGGGCAGACCTCCGGGTGGGGGATGTTTGCCCAGCCATGGACGGAGGATGCCGCGGGATCTTTGAAGAAACCATTGCTCGCTCTGTTTGCAGTAGTGGCGATGATTCTCTTGATCGCATGTACGAATATTTCGGGGTTGATGCTGGCAAGGGCTTCGGCGCGGATGAAGGAGATGGCGATTCGGAGTGCGTTGGGAGCCTCGCTGCGGCAACTTGCGATGCAGTTTGTAGTGGAGACTGCGTTGCTTGCGGGAGTTGCGACGCTGATTGGCGTACTGGCGGGGCCGCTGCTGGGAAGATTGCTGCTGCTCGCGATTCCGCATGACCTGGCGCGAGGATTTGCAGTGAATACTGATGTTCGCGTTGTACTGGCGGCGGCTGGGTTTGGATTGCTAGCGGCATTTTTGGCAGGAGTGGCCCCGGTGGTGCAGCTGGCGCGGACGCACAAATCGTTGCGGCTGGCTGAGTACAGCAAAGGAGCGACGGCAGGGACGGGACGGCAGCGATTCAGGAATGTGCTGGTGTGTACCGAGATTGCTTTGGCGTTTCTGCTGGTGGCAGGAAGCGGGTTATTTCTGGCGAGTTTGAAGCAGTTGCAGACTGTGGATCCGGGATTCAAGAGCGACGCAGTACTGACAGGCAAGGTGACGCTGGATGCGACGAACTACAAAGGGCAGGATCTGAAGCAGGTTAACTTTATTCATGATGTGACGGAACGTTTGAGTGCGCAGGCCGGTGTTATTGCGGCGGCAGCTGTGTACCCGATGCCGTTTGCGACCGGAATGTACCCTTCGGGGAGTTTCCGGATCGTGGAGAAGCCTACAGGGCCGAACGATCCGGGGCCGCATGGCGATAAGGGATGGGCGACACCAGGGTATCTTGCGGCGATGCAGATTCCCCTGCTCGAAGGAAGGTGGTTCAGCGAGGAGGACAGAAAAGATTCGCCGCCAGTGGCTGTGATCGACGACATGCTGGCGAAGGCTTACTGGCCGGGGCGGAGTGCGGTGGGCGGGCACCTGCGGTTGGGCGGGCAGGATTCCCCGCCGGTTGAGATCGTGGGTGTGATTGGCCATGTGAGAAAAGATTCGCTCGAGGTGGAAGAGAATAAGGGGATCATCTACCGGCCGATGGCGCAACAACCAGTGGGGGAGGCGGTGTTTGTGGTGCGGACGAAGATGAGTCCGGATGCGATGCGGACGCCGCTGGTGGAGGCGGTTAGGGCAGTGGACTCATCGGAGGCAGTGTATGAGGTGGAGACCCTCGGAAGTTTTGTGGCGGATTCGCTGGCGGCGCGGCAGTTGTTGGTTTGGCTG
>Ga0206958_1310_pt1 | contig 10229 bp, 6 predicted proteins | sample Alteio_BWOrgHeat_33_FD_152968 | JGI IMG/M metagenome (GOLD analysis project Ga0206958, IMG submission 152968) | Enriched cells from forest soil in Barre Woods Harvard Forest LTER site, Petersham, Massachusetts, United States -... | ecosystem: Environmental > Terrestrial > Soil > Temperate forest > O... | reverse complement strand
AGAAAAGCAAGACAAACCCACGAACGACAAAGCGGTTAACGCTGAGCGTGAGAACCGCCTGAAGGCCTTAGATTTAGCTTTATCGCAGATCGAGAAGCAATTCGGCAAAGGCTCGACCATGCGCATGGATAGTAATATTTCCGCAGATATTCCTGTGATCCCCACAGGCTCACTGACCTTGGATTTGGCCTTAGGTGTCTGGGGCATCCCGCGCGGCCGTGATGTGCTTGGCATGCCGATGCAGGGATGGGAACACATGGATACCATCGGGTTTGAGGTTTTTAAGAACATCTGGCAAACTCATCATCGGATGCACCTGCGGGACCTTGCGGCGTTTGGATTGCTTGGCGGCATTGACCGCCACCGCTTCAAAGCGACTGAGCTTGGAGCGCATCCGGTCTTTGTCAAAAATGACTTCCGTACGCGTGGTTTTCAAAGGAATGATCTCATCGACTCCTAATTCAGTGCACTTTTCAATGATGAGCTCAAATTTACCTTTTTTAGGCGGGGCGCAAGCCAGAATAATCTTGGCCTGGGCTTCTGGAGCCTGTTTGACGGTCTTAACACGCACTTCAATGGCCGCCTCCCCCAACTTTTCAATGATCACATCCGCCTGCTGGGATTGGGCATTAAAAATCTGGATCAAGGCTCCTTTTTGCAGACGAAGCACGTCCTTAATATGGTGGATTTCGTGCGCATCAGTGATGATAACGGAAGGTTTAGAAAAATCCGCGTTAGGGCAGTAAAATCGATACATAGAAATTTAGTATACCACGAGCCGTCTTATTTGATCCCTAAAAACGCCCTCAGGTTCGTCATGGGCTGGATATGAATAATCACCGGCATAAACCCAGGCGCGTCTTGCAACTGCCGTAACATGGCCTGATCAATATGAAATTTAATCCCACCCTTGTCATCCCCGAACGCTCCTGTCGGGGATCCAGTCTTTACCTGTAAATTCATCTTATTGGAATTAAAATCAATACCACCATTAACCATGGCGCTGTTTGAATCCTTTGGAAACAATGCTCCAGAAAATTTTTGGTATTTTAAGAGGTGCTTTTGCCAAGAAAACTTAACTCGCGAAAAATCTACCGTACTGCTCATGACCACAGCATTCTCCCAAGTATCCAGGACTTGAAACAAATTCTCAGCCTCAACTGATGACATATACTGCCGGACGGAATTAAATAGCACCAGATCCGAACCAGAAAACTCTTTAAGAAATTGCTGATCGTTTATATTCTTTTTATACAGCCGTATGCTCGAGCTAAAATTGCTGCTATGGCTATTTAAAGTTTCAAGAATTTCATTGGCGTATTGATGCGCGGCAACGGAAGAACCGCCCACACCTACTCCCCATTCAAAAGGTGAAACACCTTGGAGACGACGCTCAGCTTCCGCATAAACCGTATTATTATTTTCAATGCCATTGATTCTAATGCTCCATGAATTTAAGTCTTCACCGCGCTTGATCAAATCACGGATGATTTCATGGTATGTTCTTGCCAATTCCTCTCCTGTGCTGGCACCTAAAACCACAACTTCCAACGAAAAATGATTCGTATCATGACCACGCAGCTTAGCGCGATCAATCAAAAAAGGCAGAACGAACTTGCGAAACTGTTCCCTACTTTCTGGATAACGATTTAAATACGAAACATGTTTTGTATCGAAATTATTTTGATGCTCCCTCCATCTCACGGCCGGAGGGTAAGATTGAGTTGATATCATCGCCGTGTCTGCCGCGTGCCCCTTATCCAGAAATTCCGGGACATTGGCTTGAAGATCAACGCCCGGATTAGCCTGGCGAACCTGAGCCAAAAATTCTTCTTGGAACAAATCGACATTCTCTTTGTGATGCAGAAAATAATTATCAAGCGCGGCATCAGAAATTCCATTTAAGCCATAGGACTGCAGCATGGCATTAACTACTCCCAAGGACATCGTCCTATTGCCGTATTTAAACAAAAGATATTTAGAAAAACCAACCCCCCGCATTTTGATCCATGTCATATAAAAATCAGCCACATGTTCAACCATTTCGTGACGCGTGCTTATCTTAGAGAAAAGAGGATCTGTGAATTTTTCCAAATTATTATAAAGTAACTTCAATTTCTCAGAAGGCATTTCATTAGCCCGGAATTTGCCACCGAATCGACTGATGTCTTTCTTGGAGGATCCGATTTTTCCCCTCAAAAGAAGCCTGTTCATACCCTGTAGGGCCGATATAAATTCTTCCAAATTGACCTGCTTGTGATGAATCCGTCCCAACAACTCCAGAGATTCTCGCTCGATCTTATGCTGATCTTCCAGTTGGGCTTGAAACTGAAGATCACCCAGCATAGCCGTGTCTCCTGAGCGATGAAATCTGTTCCATTCTTGTTCCTTACGTCTTTTCTGCTCTAATGACCGGCGAAATCTCTCTTGAGCATTATAGAGTCTTGTTTTCAAATCAGGATCAGAATCATAATCCCCATTTGAAATCCTACGATCCAGTTCAGATCTAATTTCCCCATAATGTTGTGAAAATAAAGCCGGCCTATAATCTTCAAAGCCTTTCAATTTAGTAATTTCTCCAGGCCTGTGCAGCGTTTGACGTAGAGAATTGCGAAAGTCTTCGACGATCGCATCAACAACGGCCTTGAGATCAAAATGCTTATTGATTGTCCGGGATAATTCAATCTCATTCAAACATTCATCCAGCTTACCGATCATTAAGCCCGTGACTTTTCTTTGTCTAAGCTGACTATTGTTCAATGCTTGAACTTCTCCGATAGTCATTCCAGCCAACGCACGCCTAAGAGGCAAATAGACTTCCCCTAATGCAAATATTTTCAGGCCCAATAAATCTTCAATCTTAGAGTCTTTGGAAAAAACCCTAATATCAGGAATATCTTTAATGGGAAAGCCTGCCCTGGAAAGCACCTCCATGACCGGCCAACGCATCACATTATTCCCTAATGCTTTGCTTAAACTCAATGTGCTATATTCGCGCTGAACTTGTGCGGCCGTCTTCCCCCCAAGAACCCGCTTCGCCTGACGGTAAGACTTACCCAAAAATTGACGGTTTTCATCAAGCAATGCATCCATATTCTTATCTTGAGGCTCTTGCTCTGATCTCATCGCAGAGTCTCCAGATTCTGCCCTGGCTAACTTGACTAAGAAATAATCCGGCTTGCCTTCAAATGACCGCAATTGCACATCGTCTACAACGAAGCCTTCACCTTCAAAATATGAACGCACCTCATTCTCTGTAGCAAAAATCTTATTGAAACGTGGTTGCAAAGCCCTCGCCTGATCTAAAGGCATAAGATCAGGCGGTATATAAAGATGTGGGTCATCCACAAAGGGCGCAAATTGCGTCAGCAATCGCAGATAGCCTGGCTGGGCTTCTTTAATCTGTTGATCGATGGCCCCTCTGACCGTGGAAATATCCCTTGCTATGCCGGATTCACGGCTCAATATCGCAAACTGATAAAGGCGCGAAGCCAAATCATATATACCTTCACCAAAATCCTTGATACCTGCAGAAAGGCTATTCCATTTTTCTTCGAATTCTTGCGAATTGATATTTCCATCCAAGAACGATTTAGCATATTCGAGGAATTCATAAAAATTCCTTCGGGCATAAAATTCTTTACGCAACAATTCGCTCCTGGCGGAACGATAATAATGCAAAGCAAATATAAAATGCGCATCAGGGGTCGCGATATCTTTCAGGCGGCTTAAGGCCAGGGCCATAGGCGTATACTCTAGAAAGAATGTGCCAAAAATAATTGGGCTGGGTCGACCACTTCTCATATCAATTAATCTTACATTCTCTATTTTCTTAGGAATAATGGTCAGTCCAGTGACTTTTTTCCTTAACAACTGTTGAGCTGTTTTATCATTCAATGCGGGCTCAATGACTGTGATGGGGTTTTTCGCATATTCAGGTAATTGCTCCCGTAATTTTACTTCCATGAATCCAGTTCCACTTCCTACTGAAATCAAAGGCACAACCCCTGATCCCTGGCGCCTTACCTGCTCTATGATCATTGGCACCATTTCCCCGGCAAGTTGCTCATCGCCTCTTCCTATTTCTGCAGATAATCCCTTAAGCAGATAATCTTGCCAATGCGCAATGCCTGAATGCTCATCAGATGGTGCCGGTCTGCGCGTTCGCATCGCCATATCTCTGCGAGATGATTTGACGGCACCAACCGCACTCATTGTACTTGTAACAATAAAATCATTGGCCTGAACAGCAATCTGTGCACCATCGTGGGTCATTTTCAAAACGCCATCCGCGACTAAATTCGTCGCCATGATCCCACCGGAGAAATATTTGCGCGGCATGGGTTGCTGAGTCAAAGGATCGATTTCGTCTTTGATATAGTTGTAGACACCTTTTTTGAAGGCTTTGAGGTATTGTTGATAGATGCGTTGTGGATCCCCGATTGAAGCATTCGGGGATGACAAGAATGAGAGACCTTTGACTTTATTTTTATCTGCGTAGACTTGCTGAAGGATGCTCTCTTTGATTTTCTTTTTGTACCAGGCTGCGAGGATCAGGGAATTGTATGCTTGGCGCAGTTGGGCGAAGTTTTGGCCTTGGTTGACTTCACGGGTGAGTTCGGGAATGATAATTTGATGGAGAATATTAGTAATAGAGCTGTCATTGCGAGGAGCCGAAGGCGACGAAGCAATCTCATGGGTGATACGAGATTGCTTCGCTTCGCTCGCAATGACAGAATTTTTACTTAATGCCAAATAATCTTGCTCTAACATGACTTTTAATTTTGCCTCTACCACATATGCTGTTCCCGCTTTGGCGTTTTCGTAGACTACCGCCTTATCTGGGACGATCCAGACTTTGTTGAAGGTATTCACAAGGATATTGGTGGTGCCGAATTTGTGGGCAGCTTCGGCATACACCCGTTTCCAGAATTTCTTGCCTACCTCACCTTCCGGATAGATCAATGATGCGGTGATCTGTTTGAGCATGTAGTCTTCGGCTAGAAGGTCTCGGCCCATTTCCGTCAAACCAAAGCTTTGAGGAATGATACGGTTCTTTTCGTAAGGTGAAAGGTTGACCCAGAGGTCTTTTTCGGGGATGGTCAGAGACGCTAGGAAATATTTGATGAGTTTGGTGGATTGTTGTTTAAGTTTTTCTTGATACTGGATTCCCGCTTTCGCGGGAATGACAGAATTTCCCTGGTCTAAAATAAAATCAAACTGAAATGGGTTTCCGGGATGGATTTTGAGGCCTTTGAGCATGGCTGGCTCAAGCGGCGGGCTTAAATGGACCATGACTCCAGGCACAGGCAGGCGCAGCTCCTGGGCTTGAACCGGGTAAGCCCCAAGTGAATTAATGAAAAAACTGACTAATATAAGGAAGAATGGGGTTTTCTTCATACTATTTAAAGATAGTCTATAGATAGGGTAAAAACAAGGCGTGAACGGGGTTTTCGAGGAAGCGTTTTCTGAATGAAAATGGTGGATCGGGCGAGGATCGAACTCGCGGCCTCGTCATTGCGAACGACGCGCTCTCCCAAACTGAGCTACCGACCCGATTTCTTTAAATCTTATATTTTGAAGTAGTTGTGACAATAGGCTCATTGTGTTCATTTTCAAATTTAGAGCTTGGTGTCCAAATTGTGTCCATTCTTTTGGATAGACCTTCAACTGCTTTGTGCTTATGGATAGCTGATAAATGCGAGTATCTGAGTGTCATTTGTAGAGATTTATGCCCTAGCAGCTCCCTTACCGTATTCAAATCAACACCGCTCATGACTAAATGTGAGGCAAAAGTATGCCTTAGGTCATGAAAGGTGAAATCTTTTATACCAGAATTCTCCACGGCTGTCGAGTAGCTTCTCTTAATATCTATGATACGTTTACCATTATAATTAAAAACGTATTCACTTTGGGGATTCCTTAGGGTGTTTATCAAAACGGTTTTAACCTGCTCGTTTATAGGAACCTCCCTCTTTTCTCCATTCTTGGTTTCACGCAGGTATAGTATATTTCTCTTAATATCTACATCCCGCCATTTTAATCCTAAAATCTCTGCTTTCCGCATTCCTGTATTCAGAGCAACTATTACTATCCCTTTTAAATGATCATGGCAATGAGCCAGCAGCTTAACAATTTCATCCTTCTCTAGAAATCTCAGCCTTGCATTATTCAATTTAAAGAATTTAACCGCCGCAACTGGATTGGCGCCGGAAAACTTGCCCCAGGAACTTGCTTTATTAAACATTGTTTTTAATGTACATAACCTTCTATTTACTGAAGCAGGTTTCAATGTTTTAGATAAATCCTGTTTAAAAATATCAATCATATGCGCAGTAATCTCATGAAGACATTTACCGGCAAAATATTTCTTTAAAGTATTGATGCTAAATTCATCAGTTTTCCACCCCTTATTATTAACCTTCGAATGCACTTGTAAATACTCGTCGGCAAACTCTTCAAACCTGATATTAAGCTGTTTCTTTTTATCTAAAAATTTTCCTTCGGCTTTTTCAACTATCCATTTCTTTAGGACATTCTCAGCCAAAGTCCTACTGGGGCCAATTTTCTTTCTCTTTCTTACAGGGCCATCATAAAGTTCAATGAAATAATTTCTTTCATTGATCTTAATAGGAACTTCCCCCTTACATCCAGAACAAATAACACTCTTAAGACTATCATCATAGATATTTTGCTGTTTACTGCAATGAGGACAATAAATCCGGTTAAAAATGGCCATATTAACCCTTCAGAAGTTTTTTTATTTCTTCAATATCTTCTTTTGTCCAATACCGATAATTACCCATTGGCGTTCGCTTTGCTTTAGGAATTTTACCGGTCTTTTCCCAGTAAGAAATGTTTAATCTCGTAACACCCAACATTTCCTCTATATCCTTCATGAAATACTTCTTTTCCATTAATCACCTTAATATAGTTTATATAGTTAATGTAGTTATGTCAATGGATTTCTCTAAACCGCTTATTTTTAAGCCAGGGCTCTATTTCAGTTAAATCGAATTTTAACAACTTTCCAATCTTTAGGTAAGGAATTTTCTTTTGACAAACCCATGCATAGAGCGTTGCTTTAGGCACTCCTAAATAATCAGCAAAATCAGCTATGCCTAAAAAACGCCTCTCCACTGATCGAATATTTACTTTATTTGCATTAAATTGAACGAGCTGCTCCATAAAATTCTCCAAATCGCCATATGTCCCAAATGTCTCATAAATGTCCCATATAACTAAAGATTACTCAATGTCCCATATGTCCCATAAATGTCCCATATAGCCAAAAAAGACCTATCTTTAGAAACTATATTTTCGACCCTTTCTATCACCGTGTGCTTTTAAAATATGTCTATTAACCATTGCTTGTAGATCGCGGTATAAAGTTTTGCGGGTAACTGTCTTAAAAATCTTCTGTAAATCCGCAAGACTTATACTGTCTTTTTCCTTAATAAGCGCAACTGCTTGTCGTTGTCTTTCGTTTAAATTAGCTTTTTCAAGGAAAGATTCTGTGAAAGTATCTCTTGGTAAAATCGTCTTAAATTCAAGATTACGGATAACTTCAAATTCAGGTTCGGGACACTTCTGTTCTCGGCACGCCTGGATCATGTCTGTAGTTCCTGTCCCAGCCCTTTGTGCATACCCAGCAAGATAAAGAGCGTTAGCGATAAGGGGATTTGCAGGATGAGAAGTATGTTTTTTCTTAAGACCCTCAACGGTCAATTCATGAGGAAGTCCTCCCGAATTCCAAATTTCTACTTTGTCAATAAATACCATTACTTGTATGCCAGAGGTCTTATCGTAATTTCGATGAGAAACAGCATTGACCAGGGCTTCTTTAATGGCAAATTCGGGTATCTCAAAATATCTCTTAAATTGGGCCGTACCGATTTGATGTTCCACAGGAAATCTTATGGAACTCAAAACAAAATCAAGCGCCCTGTCAACTTGTTCAAATAAATTGCCATCATAAATCTGATAGGAAGAGAAAGGCTTGCCGAACCGCGTACCAGGAAGCTGTATACATTTCATTTCTGCTTGAAGAAAAAATTTATGAGGCTTTTTACCAAAAAGCAATATAGCGGCATTGGTCAGTTTGCCATCTTTTAAGAGGTCTAAATGTATAAAAACATCTTCCAGCGGAGCATCTATTTTTACAGCATAATTGCGTTGGGCTTTAGCCGTCCTTAAAAACCATCGGACTTTTGCTTCATCAATGTCTTCATATGTAGCACCCCTACATATCCTTTCATCAAAATCACCGCGGCCAACGATCCCTTCGCTTCTTAAAAAAGTGACTAAGCTTTCAAAAATGAGGCTTGTCAATTCATCTGTATTATTAAATCTTTTGTAGCTATGTCCCTTTTTGGGATCTTTGATTTCTTTAATAAGCTTTTGGACTCCGGTTTCACGCTTTTTATCATCCTCACCTTTAATATATATCAAGATTTCTTTCTTTGCTTGTTGTGCCGCTCGAAATTCCTTTTCCGTTGCCGAAACCTTTTCTTTACTTACCTGGCCATATTGATTACCCAAAATACCGATATAAACTTCACTTTCCCTGACCTCATCAAAATACACCTTCTGGGCGGCTTGGCCTTTAGCCGGTACGTCCTCAAAAAGAAACACTTCAAAATGGTCCATCAAAAGGAAATTTCTTTGAATAAACTCCTTAACCGCACGGCGCTCCGCTTTGAGTTCTTTTTGAACCCCACTTATAAAAATCTTGTATCTTCTCATGATTTGGTATTTTAACATATACTCGGAATGAACCGTTTAAAAATATCTAGGCCTTCTCTTTTATTTTTCCTTGGCTGCTTGATAAAATCGCCTCTTCCTTGAATATCAATACCGCTAAAATTAATGCATTTGATTTCATTGGATACACGGCTTATTAAATACCCCTGACCATAGCTATGAAGCCTTTTAATCTTGTCAGGATGTAAAATATATTCATTGGTATCACGGCATGATGACTCCCCTGTAAGAATCTTATTACCAAAATCACCCAATTTTTCTCTTCTGGTCATCTTATACCCTAATTTTGTCCCAACTGACATAGCGATATGCTCACATTCTTCTGGCGAATGTTGCTTCATATGTATCTTTGTAAGCGTACTTTCTTCCACCCGCTGCTTAAAATCGTCTGACACAGCCGCCAAATCAGTCATTGTCTGCATACAAAGGGTTATCATCATACCGGAAGATCTGGCTTTATTAATAGCTTCAATGAAATCTTTGTCAGCGACACTTCCGAATTCATCAATAAAAACACTCACTAAAGTCTTTAAAGGAAGCATCCTTGTCTGAATCATAGACGATATATATCTAAGATTGGCCTGTAACATTTTTGCAATTAACTTAGCTCTTTCAGGATGGGCATTGGTCGGAAGTGAGAAATAAACGATTTTCTTATTTGTAACACAATCCACTAAATCAATATCGCTATCGGCCTCGCCCATTTGGGGAATATCGAATTTCAATAGATAATTGAATAAGCCTATCAGGGCCAAACGAAAGTCTTTATGCTGTGCGTTTAATCGTCTGATTTCTGAATCAAGAGCCGATAGATACGGTATTGATGCGGGATACTTTGTGTAAAATTCTTTATTAATAGCCTCAAAAACCTCTGAATTATCGAGATACTTGTATACATCCATTGGGGTAAAAGGTATGTCCGAGGTATTAAGCATCTTGTAAACCAATGGAAAAATCGACCTTGCAACATCCGAATAATAGGCATTATCGCTGTCATAATTGCCTATAAAAGCCTCGATGACAACATCCGGATCAATATCTTTGCCTAATAAAAGCGGGTTATAGGTATTGCTCCCCCGCTTATCAGTTAATGAAAAATGTAGTACATCCATTCCCCTGCCGGCCGCCTGTGCAACGGCATAAATCTTTTCAAAGGTTTCGAGTTCCCCTTTAGGATCAATAATCACAATTGACCTGTCATTCTTCAAGCAATCTTGATAAATCATATTAATGATAACCGTAGTCTTACCGCATCCGGTCTGGCCCGTGATCGCCATATGCTTATTGCGGTCAGCATCTTTGATATAAACATATTCTTTAAAAAATTTCTCTGCGTTTAAACCCAAAAGAGTGTTATCCATGAATCACCTATCAGATCGAAACTTTTGATACAATTCTAAAAAATCAAAAGATTTATAAGGCACCTTTGCATTAACCTTCTTCCCTCTATCTCTGACATAACCTCC
>Ga0206958_1309_pt1 | contig 10233 bp, 8 predicted proteins | sample Alteio_BWOrgHeat_33_FD_152968 | JGI IMG/M metagenome (GOLD analysis project Ga0206958, IMG submission 152968) | Enriched cells from forest soil in Barre Woods Harvard Forest LTER site, Petersham, Massachusetts, United States -... | ecosystem: Environmental > Terrestrial > Soil > Temperate forest > O... | reverse complement strand
CTTATGGCCGACAGCGGAATCATGATTTCCTGCGCGGTGCTCACCGCGGCGCCCGTCGATGTGCTGCCATGTCCTACGGCGGCGATGGCGTTGGTCTGGGCGTTGCGTGCCGTGTCATTGGCGACGCTGGCGGCGCTGGGCGCGGCGGCAATCTGGCGTGAAGAAGATGAAATGATGGCTGTTCCCGCCACCGGCTGCGTCGATTGCGTGCCGCTGACCGAACCGCCCGCCGTACTTATATATATATCTTTTAGCGATTCCGGGCTTTGCCAAAAGCTCGGCGTCACTTCCATGATGACATGATACTGGTTGAGCGGATTGTAGATGACCGAAACTTGCCGCTGCCCGAACGCATCGTAAAGTGTGTTGTCGATCTGGTTGGCTTGCAATCCGAGGCGCGAGGCGGTGTCGCGATCAATCGTCAAATCGGACTCCAACCCCTTATCCTGCTGATCGGAATTGACATCGGCCAGTTCCGGTACTTTCTGTAAGGCTTCCGTGAGCTTTGGCGCCCATAGCCGCAATTCATTCAAATCGTCGGCTTGCAAAGTGTATTGGTACTGGGCCGCCGAGGCGCGGCCGCCGACGCGAATATCCTGACCCGCTTGCAGGAACAAAGCCGCGCCCGTGACTTTTGCCAGTTTGCCGCGCAACCGGCCAATGACCTGATCGGCAGAAATATTACGCTCGGCAAGCGGCTTGAGCGTCACGAACACAAAACCCGAGTTCGTCGTGCCGCCGCCGGTAAAGGCCGCGACCCCGGCAACCGCCGGATCGATTTGGACGATAGACACGAACTGCCCCATTTTTTGCTTCATCAACTGGAAGGAAATGCTTTGGTCGGCCTGCACGCCGCCCATCAATTGCCCGGTATCCTGCTGCGGAAACAGCCCCTTTGGAATTGTTATGAACAAATAAACATTGAATATGACTGTCGCCACAAGAACGAGGAAAACCAGAAAATTGTGGCGTAGAGACCATGTCAAAGCATGATCGTAAAGCCGCTGAAGACGGATAAAAAGATTTTCAAATATATTCATAAAGGAGCGTTTGGTTTCCGACTTCGGCTGATGCCGCAGAAGCCGCGCGCACATCATCGGGGTAGTGGTCAGGGAAACGACGAGCGATACCATAATCGCAACCGACAGCGTGACGGCGAATTCGCGGAACAGCCGCCCGACGATCCCGCCCATAAGAAGAATAGGCGCAAAAACCGCAATCAGGGACAGGCTGATGGAAAGAACCGTAAAGCCGACCTCGCGCGCGCCGAGCAAGGCGGCTTTCATGCGCGGCACGCCTTCCTCGATATGGCGGGAAATATTTTCCAAAACGACGATTGCGTCGTCGACGACGAATCCCGTCGCAATCGTGAGCGCCATCAGCGACAGATTATCGAGGCTGTAGCCGAGCAGATACATCGCGCCGAACGTGCCGATAAGGGACACAGGCACCGCAACGCTGGGAATCAAAGTCGCGCGTCCGTTGCGCAGGAAAAGGAAAACGACAAGGACAACCAATGCAATGGCGATGCACAGCGTGCGCTCAACATCGCGTAGGGAAGCGCGGATGGTGGTGGTGCGATCCATGGCGATGGTGAGGTCAATCGCGCTCGGGATCGAAGCATGCAGTTGCGGCAGCAAGGCCTTAACGCGGTCAATCGTGTCGATGACATTTGCGCCTGGCTGCTTGAAAAGGATCAGCATCACGGCGGGCGTGCCGTTGAATAATCCCTGATTACGCAGATCCTCGACCGAGTCATTAACTTCGGCGATGTCGGATAGGCGTACCGGCGCGCTGTTGCGATAGGCGACGATCAGATCACGGTAATCGGCGGCATGGCGCGCCTGATCGTTGGTGTAAATCTGGTAGCGCGTTCCATCCTGCTCCAGCGCGCCCTTTGGGCTGTTGGCGTTGGCGGCGGCCAGCGCGGCGCGTGTATCCTCCAGCCCGATGCCGTATTTGAACAGGGCCGTCGGGTTCAATTCAGCGCGCACGGCGGGCAGGGAACTGCCACCGATTGTCACCTGCCCGATGCCGTCCACTTGCGAGAGTTTCTGGGCAAGAACGGTGGATGCCGAGTCATAAATTTGCCCCGGCGTCAGCGTCGGCGAGGTGAGCGCAAGGATCATGATCGGCGCATCCGCCGGGTTGACCTTGCGGTAGGTCGGGTTGCTTTTAAGGGCGGTGGGCAGGTCGGCGCGCGCGGCGTTGATGCCCGCCTGCACATCGCGCGCGGCGCCGTCGATGTCGCGATTGAGTCCGAACTGCAAGGTAATGCGCGTATTGCCGACCGAACTTGTCGAGGTCATTTCCGTCACGTCGGCTATCTGGCCGAGATGCCGCTCCAGCGGTGTCGCGACGCTGGTCGCCATGGTTTCCGGACTTGCGCCGGGGAGGGAGGCCGATACCGAAATCGTCGGAAAATCCACCTGCGGCAGGGCGGAAACCGGCAGAAGAAAAAACGCCACCACGCCCGCCAACGCCACGCCCAGCGTGAGCAGCGTCGTCGCCACGGGCCGTGCGATAAAAGGGGCGGAGAAGTTCATGAAGCCGGTTGCAGAAGATGGCGTATATCAGCAGAATCGTGCGGCCAGCGCAATTCTGCCTGCAATTACGGCTCAATTATGTCTTTGGGATAGGTAAGCTTCTACGAATTACTGACGGCGGCTTCATCGGAGGGCGAAGATATTGTCTCCATTCAGGATGGGTTGCCGGCATGAATGTCTGATTGGCGGCTATGCTGTCGCGGCCCCATTTGTACACTTCTTCGGCGCATTGATGTATGACATCATCTGTAAGGCGTGCAGAAAAAGCAGAGATACGAAAACCGGTAATTATCAAGCTAACCTTTCGTGGATTGTGGGAGCCGTCGATAGTAAACATGTTTCGTTTTGCCATTAATTTGAATATAGCTAAAAACACTTGTAGCATCGTTCGAGTTGGGTCCATTTTTTCAATGGCCTTTTGATGCCCATTGTTGGGGCCTGCAATTTCTTCTCTCATTTTCTCTAAATCTTTGTTGTCCGTCGGGAAGCTTTTCATGCCAGCTTTATTCAGACACAGATGCAGAGTTGGTTCGATCAAATCTTCGATTTGGAAATTATCACGCGGTCGGTCTACTTTTACTTCTGCCTCGACTTGTTGAGGAATAATGGAGGAAAACAAGGGCTTGAACGATAGCTGAATTCCAGCCGAGTGATATTCTCTTAAAACAGACTTCGCTGCTTCAGTTAAAGTATCGATCCGTTTTTCATCTTCATCTGTCAGCAATACCGCATCCTGCATAGGCAATCCCTTCTATAGTCAAAAGCGAGGCCCTATGACGCTTTCACGTTCTATTAGGCCCGGATCATTGCTGGCGGCTGCATCGCTCTTCGTTGGGTTTCTAAATAATAACCCAATTCCGGGCGGCTTTCCGGCAGTGATTTCAGATCGGCCTCGGTTGCCTTATGGCCCCATGCATAAACTTCCTTGGCGCATGCGCTCATCATTGATTCTGTAACTTTTTGAATATGTGGGCGTATGTTGACCCCCCGAAGCGTTATTTGAAGTGCCTCAGGTGGAGGCACCCAAATTGTCTCTCCGTGTGTGCCTTGGTGTTTAATCGCTCTGGATCCACACTTCGTAACGTGGCTGCCAACCTCAAAAATTTTATGGCTTTCCATTAATTCGCTTGCCGCCGTGTAAAACCTTAACTGAAATTCCTGAGGATCTTCTTGCGAGTCTTGTAGAAGTTTATCACTCAGCCCTTGAGCGAAAGCAGTTGCTTCAGGATTGCTCTGTATTTCCGCGTCTTCTTTCCATGCATTTAGACCCGCTTTTTCCATGCAAAGATGTACAGCAGGTAGAATGAGATACCCATCTGAAGATTGAGGGAGGCCATTGATTTCGAATTCTGCCTCATATGCTTTGTATTTTTCTGTGCTGGAACAAAATTGTTTTACAAAGTCGGGGGAGTTTTCGGGAAGGGGGATGGTCGGTTCGGCAGGTTCCCACATAGGGGTCTCGTTTTCCGGTTGGCAAAGCTGCGCGAAAACTTTTTTGAGGATATCCGTCAGAGCTTCAATCCGCTCTTCATCGGTGGAGATCAATAATGCCGTAGCGCTCATGGGGGAATCCTTTCTATGCTATAGAATACAAGAAAATCTTGCTAGAATGTTACAATGACGGCCGGAAAGTGGCAAGAGTGAAAATGGCTTATTTCATAAGCCTTTTCACAATTTTCTCATAATCTTCAAGTTTCTCCAAAGGCCCGAGGGCAGTGAGAATTGGGCTGTGGGAAAACAGCTTTTTGGCCATGGCCTTGACGTCTTTCTCCGTCACCGCTTCGAGTTTACGCAGGACCTCCGCCGGATCGACGGGCTTTCCATAAGCCAGCATTTGATAGCCCAAAACCTCGGCGCGGCCCATGACGCTCTCGCGCCCCATAAGGATCGTCGCGCGCACCTGTGCCTTGGCGCGCGCCAGTTCGGCGGGACTGATATTCCGCCGCACGTCGCGCAATTCATCGCAGACGACAGGGATCAACTCGTCGACGCGTGCCGGATCGGTGCCGGCATAGATTTGAAAAATACCAACGTCCTTGAAGGACGTATGGCCGGCGTTGATCGTGTAAACCAATCCGCGTTTTTCACGCACCTTTTGAAATAAACGTGAGGATGAATTACCGCCGAGAATAATCGCCAGAAGCTGCGTCGCATAGATATCGCGGTTGTGCATGCCCGGCCCCGCGAAAGCGAGGATAAGATGCAGTTGCTCGATGGCTTTTGGCATGAGCCGTGCGCCATGGGCGATGCGCGCTTTTTCCTTCGGCGGTGTTTTTCCGCGCGGCAAACGGCTGAAGCGCGCTTTCGCCATCTCGACGAATTCGTGATGATTAACTTTTCCGGCGGCGACGATCACCATATTGCCGGCATGATAATGCTGTTTAACATAAGTTTTAATCACGCGGCGCGGCAATTTGGCGATGATGTCCGCCGAACCTAGGATCGAGCGCCCGATTTTCTGTTTCGGAAATGCGAGCATGTGCATCAGGTCGAAAATATAATCTTCCGGCGAATCCAGATCGCGCCCGATTTCCTGAATGATGACCTGTTTCTCGCGCGCGAGTTCTTTCGGATTGAACACCGAATGCTGCAGCATGTCGGCGATGATGTCGCAGGCGAGTTCGGCGTTTTCCGGAAGAACTCTTGCGTAGTAGGCGGTTTCCTCGCGCGTGGTGTAGGCGTTCATCGCGCCACCGTTTTTCTCGATCTCTGCTGACAGCGCGTAGGCCGAGCGCTTCGCTGTGCCTTTGAACATCATATGTTCGACCAGATGCGCGACGCCATTGGCGCGCCACGGCTCGTTCCGCGTGCCGACGCCGACCCACGCGCCAATGGCGGCGCTTTCCGCGCCCGGCATGGTGTCGGTGACAATACGTAAGCCGTTGGGAAGACTGGTTATTTTGATGGTCATGGTTAATTTCTTAGGATTTTTCCAGCATTGCAGGGGTGGTAAAACGCCGCTATGTTAAGCACAGTTCAGCTGGGTTGGGAACAGTCCAATGGATAGTTTTTCGGACAGCTTTAGCACAAAGGTTTATAACATGACGGGGCCAGTTATATTGCAGGAACCATTGGATGATGCCCTGTCTATCGAGGATACAAGAGACATTTTGCGTTCTATCCCTCCTGCGGCTTATGAATTTCAAGGCTTTCTTCTTGGTCGTTTTCTTGAGCCGATAACGTGGCGAGGAGTTGTATCGCTCGTTGAAGAGAAACTTGGTGCAGCACCGATCTTTGGTGAAACAATAACCGGTATTGCGGCAGTGGCGGCAGGCTCGACAAGCGGGGTCTATAGGTCGCTGTGCCAACATATTGTTCGAAATAAAAAAGATTCACATGTTGTCAAAGAAGAGCCTGGCGTCGTATAGGTTCAAACAAGAATCCGGCGTTGTATAGGTTTTGTGGTTTATTGGTTATTTTTCCGCCGCAACCCGCGCGGCAATAAATTTCTCAACCGTTTGCGCATCGTTAGGCAACAGTGATATGCATTCCGGCTTCGTCAATAGTGTGGCGACAGATTGTGGTAGTTCAGGTTTGGTGCCAATAGCTCTTTCGATGGTTTCCGGGAATTTCGCCGGATGGGCGCAGGCGAGGCAGATCACCGGTTCGGGCAACTCATGCTCCAGCTGGCGCGCCGCGGCGACACCGACCGCCGAATGCGGATCCAGGATATAGCCGCTTTCATTATAAACATCCCGGATGGTTTTAAGTGTCAATTCGTCGTCGGCTTTCGCGGCAGTAAAAATCTGCCGCGCGTCGGCAAGCTGCACCGGCGCCACGGCGAATTCGTCCATTGCGCGCAGGTGATTCATCAGCAGGCTCACCTGCGCGCCGTCGCGCCCGCACAAATCGAACAGCAAACGCTCAAAATTGCTGCTGATCTGGATATCCATGCTGGGGCTTAAGGTCGAATGAACGCTTTCAGCTTTCATGCGGCCTGAATTGAAAAAGCGCGTGAGAATATCATTGCGGTTGCTGGCGACGGCGAGTTTCGATACCGGCAAGCCGCATTTCATCGCCGCATAGGCGGCGTAGATGTTGCCGAAATTTCCCGTCGGCACGCAGAAGCTTACCGGCTTCGGCGCGAAATGAGCCGCCGCGACAAAATAATAAACCATCTGCGCGAGGATACGCAGCCAGTTGATCGAATTGACGGCGGCAAGGTTATGCTTGGCGCGGAACGACGCGTCATTGAACAAGGCTTTGACGATGGCCTGGCAATCATCAAAACTTCCTTCAATCGCCACCGCATGCACGTTCGGCGCATCGACGCAGGTCATTTGCTTGCGCTGAATATCGCTCGGCCCCTTATGAGGATAAAGGATAAACACATCTATGTTTTTGCGGTTGGCGAGTGCGGCGATGGCGGCTGACCCCGTGTCACCGGATGTCGCGCCGATCACTGTCATGCGTTCGCTGTTTTGATCCAGAAAATGTTCGAACATCTCGCCGACAAGCTGCAGCGCGATATCCTTGAACGCCAAAGTAGGGCCGTGGAATAGCTCCAATATGTAATTTCGTTCATTAAGTTTTTTCAGGGGTGTAATGGTGGGGTCGGCAAAAGACGCATAGGTTTTCTGCAAAAGCTTGCGCAGGATTTCATCATTCACAATTCCAGCGGTAAATGGCTTCAGAATTTGCTGCGCGACATTGATATAGGGTTTTCCTTTCATTGCCGCAATTTCATTTTCGGAAAAGTGTGGCCACTCTTTCGGCACATACAGCCCGCCGTCGCTCGCCAAACCGCCCAGCGTTGCCTCGCGAAAGTTAAGTTCCGGCGCCTGTCCGCGCGTGCTTTGATAGAGGATGGTCATGGGTGGATATTGATGGGGAATAGGTTTGATGGAAAGGCTAAAAAACGCGGTTATTATTATGAAAGTATTAATAGCCTTGTTTGCTGCATGTTTCTAAATTAGAACTCAGCCAACGCTATAGTTGCAACCATTGATAGGAAAAAAGATGTTTTCTCAAAAATTTTGACAAGTCATAGAACAAAGCGGTATGTCGGCGAGGCCGGGATATTATTCAGCCCGTGGCGTAACAACAAGCGATCTGAATTCCCGAACTCTTGAAGAGTTACATGCGGGTATCACGCGAACCTTCGGAGAGGAAGCCGCCAAGGATTTTGTCACCCTTGTTGCTGATGTACAGGAGCTCAGTGCCTCAAACTTTCTCATGGCTTTGTCGGCCTTCGAGAGCGCGGAGTTTAAGTGGGAGCCACAAACCATTTCATACCAAAATCCATTCTGTCAAAAAAACGATAAACGTCGTAACTTGCAGTATAACAATGAGGTCGAGGCTTTACATACTGTACTGAATGTCTTGGGTGGCATGGGTGGACAAAACGATAGTCGCTACTCAATCGCTGGTGCGTTTCTTGAAAGCCACGGCACGCGTGAACAAGTGCGTGGTTTAAGAGAGGATTCTGGCTCTTCATCGGGTTACTCTTTTGGAGGAAAACGCAGTTTTAGTTTTGACTAAAATAGTTTTGTAAGAAGCCTATCCTCCCTCCACCACCACATCCACGGGCAGGCCGGGATGGATGCGTTCGGGCGTCGCGTCGGGAATGGCTTCCAGCATGAAGAGCAATTTTTCCCGGTTGTCGCGGTTGTACAGTTGCGGCGGCGAATATTCGGCCTGCGGCGAAATATAACTTATATGCGCCGGGATGGGGTCATTGCTGCTGTCTTTAATCTGCATTTTTGTGCCGACGGGAAGCGCGGGCAGGTCGGGCGCGGGTACAAAAAAACGCACCTTTATATTGGCCGCTGGTAAAAGCGAAACCACCGGCTGTCCGTTATTGATGAACTCGCCGGGCCGGTAAAGCGTATCGAACACATAGGCGTCCGACGGCGCGGCCAGTTTTTTCTGATCCAGTTTCCATTGCGCCGTTGCCAAAGCTGCCTGGCTGGCCGCCGTATCGGCTTGCGCCGCGCGAATCGCGTCGTCGCGGCCCGTGGTTGAAAGTCCTTCGATTAACGCAGCTTTGGATTCCTCCAGCTTTGCCTGCGCCTGATCGAGCGTGGCTTTATCGGCATCGAATGTCGCCTGGCTTATCGCCTTCACCTTAATCTGCTTTTGGTCGCGCGCATAATTGATTTCGGCGATCTGGGCTGCGGCGTTGGCCTGATTGCGCTGGGCGATAAGCTGTTCGATTTCCGGCTGGCGTTTTGCCTTGAGAAGATCGGCGAGCGTTGCGTCGGCATGATCAGCCTGCGCTTTGGCTTGGTCGACAGCGTCTTGTTCCGATGCATGTTCAAGCGTGAACAGCAGATCGCCCTTATGGATTGTTTGACCGCGCGTGACGTCGAGCGTTTCCAGCGTCCCGGCAATTTGCGGCGCGACCAGCACATATTCGCCCTCACCATAGCCCTGATAGGTCACGGGATGCTGGCCAAGACCAAAGAAGGCCACAATCGCAAGAAAACCCGCGCGGATCTGATCAAGCATGGGCTGTAACCGAGTGGAAGAAAGCCTTGATGCAAGCTGGGCCTGATTTTTTGAGGTCGAAATCTTTGCGGCCCTCAAGTCCGTTCATGATAAGGCCGCTCATAAGGGATTGAAGACTCGTTGCGGCAAGGCGTGGCGTCCAGTCTTTCGACAGCAGCTTGAGTTTTTTCGCGCGTTCGAACAAAAGTTGGGAGCGTCGCAGCATATTATCCTTACATTCGCGGCGGCGGATCATGATGGCGGCCATGTCTTCCACATATTCGCAGCGAAAAGTGAGGATCGATACGACGCGATGCCGGCGTTTGTCGGTTGCCATCAACCTTAATGCCTCACAGCAGGCATCCTGCAAATCCTTGAGCGGTGTTTTCGTCTCGCTCGTTGCCAAACGTTCGAGAATATCTTCCTGCGGCAAGAATACGCGGTTAAGCATGGCTTCGCATAGTTCGGTCTTGTTGCGGAAGTGCCAATAGACGGCCCCACGTGTTACCTTGGCGGCGCGTGCGATTTCTTCAAGCGATGTGCGGACAACGCCATGTTTGTAGAACACCTTTTCCGCCGCGTCGAGAATCGCGTTGCGGGTTTTTTCAGCGTCATCTTTGGTGCGGCGGGCCATTTTTTACCGATTTTTTATAGTCGGGTTTTTTCTGTTTACATTCATTCGTGTATGTATGTATACTCCGCCGCACCGTCCCTGTAAACCGGTTTCTGCATGCCGCTCCGTCGTTTTTTCCTGATAGCTTTTTTATTCGCGGGCGCGAGCGGTTGCGCGGTCGGCCCCGATTTTGAACGTCCGGCTGCCCCCGCCGTCAAATCTTTTGATTCAACGCCATTACCGGAAAAAACGGAATCGGCCGATGTCGAATTCGGCGCGGTGCAGAAATTCGCCCCCGGCGAAGACATACCCGCCGAATGGTGGACCCTGTTTCATTCCGAACCTTTGAACAAACTCATCGCGCAAGCGATCAAAGCCAATCCTGATTTACAGGCGGCGCAGGCTTCCCTGCGCGCTGCGGGGGAAATCACTGCGGCGGAGGAAAGCCTGTTATTTCCGACCGTGGGCGGTTCTTTCACGACAAATCGTGAGAAGTTCTCCGGCGCGGCTTTCGGCGGTAGTTTCCCGGGCACGATTTTTACGGTGCATAATGCATCGGTCAGCGCTTCCTACGGACTCGATGTTTTTGGCGGCACGCGCCGCGCTATCGAAGAGCAGGGCGCCGAAGAAGAGTTGCAGCGTTTC
>Ga0206958_1308_pt1 | contig 10265 bp, 11 predicted proteins | sample Alteio_BWOrgHeat_33_FD_152968 | JGI IMG/M metagenome (GOLD analysis project Ga0206958, IMG submission 152968) | Enriched cells from forest soil in Barre Woods Harvard Forest LTER site, Petersham, Massachusetts, United States -... | ecosystem: Environmental > Terrestrial > Soil > Temperate forest >... | reverse complement strand
CGAGAAAAACCGGCGTGATTCCTTCCGAAGTAAGGAACAGGGAAAGCAGTGAAATTCCCTCCGGCGTCCAGCGCTTGCCGGTATTTTTTGCCGAGCAGCCGGCGATGATCAGCGCATATTTTTGCGGCAATGCGAACCGCGAAACATCGGCGGAAAGCCATGAAACGTCCGGCAGCCCTTGATATTCTATCCCGGCTGTTTTCAGCTGGTCGCGCTGGCGTTCGATAGTGTGCATTTTCGTGCGGCTTGGATTGCTCTGATAATGCGAGCCGCGTTTCACTATGCCAACCCATTCGGGTTTTTTTGCCAGCGGAAATAAATGAAAATAACGGCCGGAGCGCTCGGAAGTCTGCAAATCATAAACCCGGGAGAAATTTCCGGAGCGCAATTTTTTTGCCAGCTTCAATATGCCAAACGGCTGCCATAATTTCGGCTTTTCATCCAGCATCACCACGTCGAACCATCCGGTTTTCCTGGCAATATCGGCATAAGGTGCGGTGGTGAGCAATGTTATACGATCGTTTTTGTGATGGCCCTTGACCGCCTTCATCGCCGGAGTCGCCAGGATGAAATCTCCCAAAGCGCCGTGCTTTATTACTAGTATATTAGCCACCGGAGAGAATTTCTTTATATAATTCTATCGTCTTCCGGTACATTTCTTCGCTCGCGAAATTCTCGCGCACATGGCGCATGGCGGCAGCGCCGATTTCTTTGAGCCTGTCCTGGTCCATCGCCAGGACTTCCTCGATTTTTTTCCGCCATGGATTTCGGCTGGACAGGAACCAGCCAACCGGTCTCGCCGTCCTTTACCGTTTCCTGGGAAGCGCCGATGTCGGTGGCGATAACCGGGCGGCCCATCGCCATCGCCTCCACCGCCACGCGCCCGAATGCCTCCGGCCTTGTCGACGCCGAAATTACGATGCTGGAGAGCATATAAAGCGCCGGCATATCCAGGATATTGCCCACTAGCCGGCAGTTTTCCTCCAGCCCCATCTGCGAAATCGCCTTCCGGAGTTCCGCCGCGAAGCCCCCATGCTGCGAATCGTCGCCGACGAAAATGCAGAAAAAATTGCGGTGCGGCAGGAGCTTTAAACTTTCCAGCAGGAATTTCTGGCCTTTCCAGCGGGTGATGCGGCCGGGCAGGCAGATTATCGGCATGTCGTCGGGCAGGCTACATTTGCCGATCAGCTTGATTTTCCGCTCGGGATTCATATTGTCCGCAGTGAAATGATGGAAATCGACGCCGCGATGGATGACGCGGATTTTCTACTCATCCACGCGATAATTTTCCATGATGTGATTTTTTATGAAATGCGAAATGGCGATGATTCTTTCGCCGCGCGCCATCACCGAATTATATTTCTTTTTCCATTTGCTCTGAATGGAATAAAGCCCGTGGAAAGTGGTGATGAAATGCACGCCTGTTTTTTTCGCGGCAAAGTAGGCGCTCCAGGCCGGGGCGCGGCTGCGGGCGTGGACTATATCGACTTTTTCCCGCCGAATTAATTCCTCCAGCCTGGCGATGTTTTTCCAGATTACGAACGGATTTTTTGACTTAAGCGGCAGGGTGAAATGCACTGCACCTGCACGCCGGATTTCGGTTTCCATATAGCCGCCGCCGGAGGCCACCAGCGAATCGAACCCGGCTTTTTTCGCGGCGCGAGCGATTTCCACCGTCCCCCGCTCCACCCCACCGGAATGCAGGCACGGCAGGACTTGCAGGAGGGTGGGTTGTTTTGGTGTTTTATTCTCAGCCACAGAATTTTATTGCCCATAGCCGATGTGAAGGCAAGAAAAAACGATTTTTCCCGGTTGCTGATTAATCTGCCCCGGTGTTTCCGGGATTGGTTATAATCACCTGCTCCTGTCGAGATTTGAGCCGCCGGGAACTCTGACCTGCGGTGGCTCTCCGGCATTTCCAAAAGTCAGCAATGCTCTTTCCAGGTTGCGGCTGTTGTGGAGTATATTTATTATTCTGTCCTCGTCGATGTTATTTCCATAAAGGTTCAATTCCCTTAAAAACGCCTGCGCATCCGCCCTAAATATCAATGCATCAAGGTTACGCATATTGCAAAAAGAGAGATCGAGAATTTGTAATTCCGATATTGACGTAAAGTCCCTAAGCATACTTGCTCCTGGCGCGGATATATTATTTCCCGAAAGCTTCAATTCCCGAAGATTGATTAAACCACCGCCCGAGGTCAGCGCATAAATATGCTCCGTGGACAAATTGCAATTAGAGAGGTCCAACGAAAATAGATTTGGCAACTCGGCGTCCGCTAATATCTCCAGTCCATAGAGAGTGATAAGATGATTATTGATGGTGAGTTTCCTTAAATTTTTGCCGACCGGGTTTTCCACCAGCATCCAGATTTGATCGGAATTCAACACATGCCCCTCTTCCATGACGCTCACAACCGCCAGCTCATCAACTATTAAATCCTTCGACCTCAGCAAACGTGAAAAGCTTTCCATCTCATCCCTATAATACCGCCTAACCTGGAGAGTGTTTATTCCGGAAAAATCCGTACCATACTCGATAATCCTGGGGGGTCCACTTAGCGAAGCGAACGACCACCCCAGCTCCACCAGGTTTTCCCTATAAGGAATCCCTATAGCCATCGGCATGGTTATGGGTTGCGGGGGTATGTATAAATCTAGCCGGTCATGATCTCTCAGGGGATCGCAGAATCTGCCTTCTATATTTCTTTCCATTGCCCGCCACTCATTTTCCGTCGCTTCCCGTATACTCTCCATTCGCGTCCGGATTTCGGCTTTCCGCCGCAGATCCGCCGGTTCGGTGGCAAAATATATATTCTCAAACTCAACCGCCAGCCTGATGAACTCCGCCCGGTTCGCTTGGCCGTTATCATCCAGCCAATCGGCATAGACAACGGCGGAAGTATCGGGAACGGCGGGCTTTTCACCCCTCGCCACGCCGTTTATCCTCTGTCGGGTCGCCAGAACCCTTTCATCCCTTATCGCTGTAAGAAAAGCTATTTCATTGCTCATGTCATATACTTTAGCCCACAAAGGTTAAAAAATCATTAACGCATCTAACCCATTGACTGATAATTGGTATTCTCCTAGGATTTCGGTCCATTATGACCAAACCCGCCGCAAAACCGAAAAATCCCTGTTTTTCCTCCGGCCCCTGCGCCAAAAGGCCGGGCTGGAATCTCGATGCGCTGAAAGATGCCGCCATCGGCCGCTCGCACCGGGCGAAAGCGGGCAAGGATAAATTGGCCGAGGCGATAAAGCGCTCCCGAGAAATCCTGGAAATACCGGATGATTATTTGCTCGGAATCGTCCCCGCATCCGATACCGGCGCGGTTGAAATGGCTCTGTGGTCCTTGCTTGGCGAGCGTGGAGTCGATGTCGTTGCGTTCGAGGCATTCGGGAACGATTGGGCGACCGACCTGGAAAAGCAACTGAAAATTTCCGACTTAAAAATTCACAAGGCGGATTACGGCAAACTCCCGGATTTAGCGAAAGTCGATTGCGACCGCGACGTGGTTTTCACCTGGAACGGCACGACATCTGGGGTAAAAATCCCAAATGCCGATTGGATAAAGGATAACCGCAAGGGCTTCACGATTTGTGATGCCACCAGCGCGGTTTTCGCGATGGAATTGCCGTGGAAAAAACTGGATGTCATCACTTATTCCTGGCAGAAAGCAATGGGCGGCGAAGCAGCGCACGGCGTGCTGATTTTAAGCCCCCGCGCGGTTGCCCGGCTGGAAAGTTATAAACCAACCTGGCCGCTGCCAAAAATTTTCCGCATGACGAAAGGCGGAAAAATCATCGAGGGACTTTTCAAAGGCGAAACGATAAACACTCCCTCTATGCTTTGCGTCGAGGATGCGATAGACGGCCTCAAATGGGCGGAATCCATAGGGGGGTTGAAAGGCCTGGTGAAGCGCTCGGAGGAGAATTTGCGGGTTCTGGCCGATTGGGTGGCGAAAACGCCGTGGATAGAATTTCTCGCGGAAAACTTGGGCACTATTTCCTCCACTTCCGTCTGCTTTAAGATTGTCGATCCCTGGTATTCGGGTTTAACTAAGGATGACCAAGCCGCCAAAGCCAAGGAATTCGCCTCTATTCTGGAAAAAGAAAACGTCGCCTACGATATCGGCGGCTATCGCGACGCGCCGCCGGGAATCCGCATCTGGTGTGGCTCGACAGTGGAAAGCAATGACATCCGGGCCTTGCTACCCTGGCTCGATTGGGCGTTCGAGGCAATAAAAGATAAGGCGAAAGCGGCCTAGAGGGATGTTGCCGATTCCGGCAAATCCTTCCCGAACACCCGCTGGTAATATTCCGCAATCACCGGTTTTTCCAGATCGTCGCAGCGATTCAGGAAACTGAGGCGGAAGGCGGTTTCCAGGTCTTTGAAAATCAAATAATTCTCCGCCCAAGTTATGATGGTGCGCGGGCTCATCACCACCGAAATATCGCCCTTCATGAATCCCTCGCGGGTTAAATTCGCCATCTGTACCATCTGGGCGATCAGCGGCTTTTCCTTCGCGGGCAGGCCGGGATTTTTTGCGCACACGATTTCCTTTTCCTCTTCCTTCGGTAAATAATTTAAAGCAGCCACTATATTCCAGCGGTCCATCTGCCCCTGGTTTATCGCCTGGGTTCCGTGATATAAGCCGCTCGTATCGCCGAGGCCCACGGTATTCGCCGTGGCGAATAGCCGGAAATTCGGATGCGGCTGGATGACGCGGTTCTGGTCCAGCAGCGTGAATTTTCCATCCGATTCCAGTACGCGCTGGATGATGAACATCACATCAGGCCTCCCGGCATCATATTCGTCGAACACCAGCGCCACGCCGTGTTGCATCGCAAACGGCAGCAGTCCTTCGCGGAATTCCGTCACCTGCTTGCCCTCGCGCAAAACTATCGCATCGCGGCCGATCAGGTCGATGCGGCCGATATGCCCATCCAGGTTGATGCGGATACACGGCCAATTGAGCCGGGCCGCAACTTGTTCGATATGGCTAGATTTTCCCGTGCCGTGATAGCCCTGAATCAGAACGCGGCGACCATGCACGAACCCGGCCAGAATTGCCTCAGTCGTCGCCTTATCGAACCGGTATGCGGGGTCGATTTCCGGCACATATTCGCTCTCACCCGGCAGCAACTGCACCGCCATATCCGAATCGATGTTGAACAAGGAACGGGCGGTTAAGGTTTTGTTGATTTCTTTCTTTTGTTTCACTGGCATAAATCAGCAACGCCCTTCTGATGAGTATTTTGTCTGGCATTCACCATTTATGGAGCAGTAGTTAATAGAAACCGCCAAGTGCTTATCTACAAACTCCATAAAGCGCTTCAATCCCTTCCTATCCTTTGTTAGATAACTCAATACAAATTCAGACCTCCCTGCCGGAAGTACATCATTCTTATCAAAATCAGTTTCATGAACATAATCATTATTTATCTTACCGTCATCTATGGCTTTATCCCAATCTTTAACAGGAACACGATTAACATATATAACAATTGACTTCAGAATGGCCGGTCCCAAACCATCATTTTCAAGGGATAAGCCAACAACCGGCTCATCATCAGTGTTATAATAAAAGGTTAGCATAGGTCTCATTGACAGCCCGTCATGATGACGAGTTTCATAGGCTTGGTATGCAGAAACAAACATGGATATTATTAAAGCACATAGTGTAACGATTGAAATAATATGAGAAAGATTGCTCTGCCTAAAGTCCTTCATTTTCGTTCTTCATTATAAATTGAGTTCAAATATTATGAGGCGAGTTCTAGGAATTTCCGCGCACAGAACCGGAGTGTAGCAGCGCTACATGAGGATTCGAGCACGGAAATGACGACGAAATCGTCCATAAGATTTGAACTCCTTCAATCATGCTGCCGTGATATTTCAAACTCATTCCCGAACGGATCGCGCATCAATATCGTCTGGCCCCGGCCTTCGCTGATCGAATCGACTATGATGGTTGCACCGAGGCTCTTTGCCTTATGAGCGTATCTATAGATTTCATTATCGGCGAATTCAAATATCGGCACGAAACCGCCGCCAACGCCCGAGGTTTTCCCCTTGCTCTGATCCAGGCTGAGGGCGAAATTCATGTTGCCCATCGGGAATTCGCACCAGACATTGCCGTCTTTTTTCGGCGGAATGCCCAAGAATTCGCTGTAAAATTCGCGCGCCGCATCCATGTTTTTCACCTTCAGATATATCGAGCGGACGCGGAAGATTTTCGGCAATATCGGCAACTTCACCGCCCGCTCCGGCGGCAGTTTCATGCCGTCGCGCCGAGTGCTGCCGTCACGTGCCTCGGTGATATACATCGGCAATATCCAGTTTTTATTCTGCAGATTGCGGCGGTCGCTGCGCGCGCGGCGCGTCCAGGTACGGCGGCGTTCTTCCCTGCCGCCCTTTCTTTTATCCATGGGCATAATCACAGAAATGCGCGCTTTTCTTGAGTAGATCATAGGCCTCGGCGATACGCTTGAATGCATCGTCCCCGGCTTTGGCAATGTCCGGATGGTGGCGCTTGGCCAGTTCGCGGTACCTCTCGCGGATTTCCCGCGATGTCACCGGATATTCCAAGTTCAAGACAGCAAGCGCCTTCCGCTCCGGCGCAGGCAGCGGCGGCGGTGCGGGCGTAAAATCAAAAATCGGATTGGCGAAATTCGAGTCGGCGAAATTCGGATCGGCTTTGAAACGGCACCGGTAAGACCTTAAGGGCTTGGTCGGGCGATGGCCGGTTTGCGCTTCTTTCTGGAAATTTTCGATCTCCCGCATACTCATGCCGCCGAAGAAATCCCACGCCGAATTATAAGCGCGGACATGCTCCAGGCAGAAATAAAGTTTTTCCCGCGGCTCATCGTTATCATGCATAACTTTATGGAGCGGCGCCGGGTATCCGGCGGCATTGGCGCAACCCGACCAGCAGCAGGAATCGCCGTTAGTTCGGCTATAATCTATTTCAATCCGCAGCGCTCGGGATTTTCTCCGCATCGGGGTAAAATACCATGAACGGGGTCGGGAAAACAGGATTTTTTCTAGTTTACTTCCGCCGCGCTTTGATTTTCGGCCGTTTCGCCGCCCGAGTGCCTTTCGCCGCCACATCCACCAGCAGCGGGCCGACTGCGTTGGCACCGACGGTTTCCTTGCTCGAAACCTTGATCATTTTCCCGGATTTTCCGTTCCAGCGATAGGTGGTGACGATGGTTTTCGTGCCGGTGGTGACGATGTCGCCGTTGCCGAGCTGCAATACGTCGCAGCCGCTTTTCAGCGCCGCCGATATTATGCCGAGCGATTCGTCCATGTATCTGGGTGCCGCCATGAAATCGCCGTCGTCTTTAGCTCTGCCGGCCGGTTTTGTTACTTTTTTGGAATTTTTTATTTTTGCCATGCGCCGCATTATCTAGCCTCGAATGTTTGTAGTCAAGCAATCATTGATTGTGCCCGCCACCTTGACAAATTTTGCCTAACGATTCGGCCCCGCCCCTTCTCTTTCCCTTTCATCAGCAATGACTTCATCCACAATTCCTCTTACCAGGCTTAGGGAATCAGCCGGATGTGGTGTTTATACGGAAATATTCCGCGCCGTTAACGATTTATTAACCTTTGCGTGCTAATACTTGGTTTAAGGCTGAATTTTTAACAGGGCGCGAAAATGTATTATTTGGAAATCCATCAGGGAAAATATAAGGATTGGGAAAATGATGATTTGGCCAAGCACATCATCGCCATGGTGGAAAGTGCGCCGCCGGTCCAAATAGAACTGAATGAAAATTTGGTCGCTCAGTTCGCCCAAAAGTCTAGAAGTAAAAAAACGCCGGAAATCGCAATAAAACCCGGGCAGGAGACCATCACAATACCCCTGATTGATTTGATGAAGATGCGTGCAAACTCTGTTGCTGTTGAAGGAGTTATCCGGGCGGCGGCGGGAAGGCAGGAAAAGTTGGCGCACTACAATATAGACGGCGTCAGAACCGCGATATTGATGGATAGAATTCCTGAATTTAAGGAAGCGGCCGAGGCGCTGTTCGGCAAGGTCTCAAAGCTGGTCTTTAAATATGCAGACATGGTTGAGAAGCGTGGTGTCGGCATCGAAGCGGCCGAGTTCGTCGCGGATTTCTTGCCAAGTTTTTATGCTCGTATAGTGAAATACGATCAGGTAAATAAATTCACCACCTACCTTGGCGATATGACGAAGGGTCTCATCGGCTCCTTCAGCAGCAACCTTATAAGAGACAAAAAAAGACATCCCACAGCCTGGACCAATCTTGTAAGCAATATGCGTGATGTTGTGGGCGAAACCGCCGGGAAACTCAGCTTTCTAGATGAAACCGGATATGAGGCGGAGTTGAGGGGCAGAGCTGTAGGAATGAGTAGCCAGGAACGTTCTCCTTATCAAGTCGTGAGTGAGAATGAAAGCGACTATAGGCTTGAGCAGGCGCTTGGAAAGTTGACGGACAAGCAACGGCAGGTGCTGGAGCTTAGAGGATTTTTTGGAGGCGAAGAACGTCCATTAAAGGAAATAATAGCAAAACTGGGAGGCATAAGTAAGGAAGCGGTGAATCAGATAAAAACGCGCGCATTAAACACATTGCGGAAAGAATTACTGAAGTACCATGATCAAGAAGGATGGACCGGGTATGTCACCGACGATCAAAAACCGGGCGAGCCTACCCCCCCTCGACTCCCAGCAGCGCTGATTTGGGCTATCACCCGGTTCAATTCCCCCTGCGACGCATAAGAGATTACCACCCTGCCCTTCTCGCCCCCACCTTTCCCAATATTCGGCTGGATGGAAACCGGCAGCCCAAGCGCTGTCGCCATCGCCTTCTCCATTTTGGCAAAACCCTCGCCCTTCTCTCTGCCCTTCTGCACTTTAGGAAATTCGGCCATTTTCTGCACCAGCGATTCGGTCTGACGGACATTCAGACCCCGCTTCACCACTCTTTTCGCCACCTCCTCCGGATTATCCGACGATAAAATCGCCCGCGCATGGCCGACGCTGATGATATCCCGGTTCAGGTAATCCTTCACCTCCTCGGGTAATTCCAAGAGCCTGAGCGAATTGCTCACCTGCGCGCGGCTTTTGCCGACCACTTCGGATAATTCCTCCTGGGTGTAATTGAATTCCTGGGTGAGTTTGCGGTAGCCTTCCGCCACTTCCAGCGGCATCAGATTCTGGCGCTGGATATTTTCGACCAGCGCGATTTCCAGTGCCTGCTTGTCGGTGACATCCATTATAATGGCCGGGATGAATTCCAGCTCGGCGATTTTCGAGGCACGCCAGCGCCGCTCGCCAGCGATGATCTCATAATATGCACCGTCGGTTTTCCGAACCAGTATCGGTTGGACGACACCATTGATTTTGATCGATTCAGCCAGCTCGTTTAATTCATCCTCGCCGATATAGGTGCGCGGCTGGAATTTCCATGGCTTAACCATCTTGACGGCGAGGCGCCGGGATAATTCCTCCGTATCGTTGGCTGCAGGCATGCTACCAGCAAATTCTTTCCTGCTGTCCTGGATCAACGCCGATAATCCCCGGCCCAACCCTTTGCTTTTTAAGGTTTTTACTTTATTATCGCTCATCAGCTGGCCCTCCTTAATTCCTGATGTTTTAACTCCTGGTTCTGCAACTGCCGCCGGCGTTTCCGGTGCAGCATTTCCTTAGCCAGCATAATATAGCCCTGCGAACCGGGCGACCGGAAGTCATAAATCAACGCTGGCTTGCCATGGCTCGGCGCCTCCGACATGCGGACGCTGCGCGGAATCACCGTTTTATAAACCATATCGCCCATATAGCCGCGCACGTCGTTTTCCACCTGCTCGGTCAGTTTGTTGCGCCGATCATACATGGTGAGGACGATACCGTTTATATCGAGTGAGGGGTTAAGGTTCGCCTTTATCAGCTCTAGAGTTTTCAACAAATGACTAAGGCCTTCGAGGGCAAAAAATTCGCATTGCAGCGGGATTAAAACGGAATCAGCAGCAACCAAAGCGTTCAGGGTAAGCAGCCCGAGCGAGGGTGGACAATCTATCAATATATATTCGTACTTCGATTGCGCTTCCTTGATTTTATCTTTCAAAACGCTCTCCCTTCCCGCCACCGAAACCAGCTCTAATTCCGCCCCGGAGAGATCAACCGTCGATGGTACGATATCTAGGTTGGGAACCAGCGAAGGAATTGCCGCATCGATAACTGTAACATCATCGATGATGACGTCATAAGAGGTTAATTCACGTTTTTCGATTGTAA
>Ga0206958_1307_pt1 | contig 10277 bp, 8 predicted proteins | sample Alteio_BWOrgHeat_33_FD_152968 | JGI IMG/M metagenome (GOLD analysis project Ga0206958, IMG submission 152968) | Enriched cells from forest soil in Barre Woods Harvard Forest LTER site, Petersham, Massachusetts, United States -... | ecosystem: Environmental > Terrestrial > Soil > Temperate forest > O... | reverse complement strand
CGGGCCAAGAGCCAAAAGCCAACCAATCCCAAAAAATAATAAATGACCAAAAATAAAAGATGAGCGTGGAGGGCAGAAAAACCGACGGATTTAAAAAAAATCGTCAGCCAGTACAGCGGATTGACTTCTCCCATTCGCCTAAGGAAGAAATTCCAAGGGACTCCTCCGGAATAACCGGGATTCCATAAGGGGTACACGCCATGGCTGATATTGTCTAAGAAAAACCGGGCATCCCAATAGGAATAAAAAGCGTCCCCGATGAGGCCGAACTTGCCGGAAATGAAACCTCCCCAAGCCGTCATCCAAACTACAAAAGGAAGAACAACCACCAGGAAAAACTCATAAAATAATGGGATCATGGGATGGCTATTATTCTATATCCAATACGGGGAGCAAACAATTTTTTATTCGCAAAAATATTGACAAGGCCGGCGATTTAATAAATGATATGAATACAACGACTCATTAAATAAGGATTATTCATGCCTAAATGTGTTTTAGTGATAGATGACGATGTTCTCAACCGTGAGCTGGCCAAACGGACGCTGCAAAGCAATGGTTATGAAGTGATCACCGCCCAAGACGGTCTGGAAGGATTAGAGGCCATCAAAAAGAAGCCGGATCTTATTTTATTGGATGTGCAGATGCCACGCTTGGATGGGTATGGTTTTATCCGGCAGAAATTTTCGCATCCGGACCCGGCTCTTTCCAAAATACCGGTGATTGTCTTGAGCGCGTTGGGTAAGACAGAACCCCTCTTTAAGCGCTACGGGGTCAAAGCTTATCTGGTCAAACCGATGAACACGCAGGAGCTGTTGGAAAAAATCCAAACCCTCACCGCTCCTCCTGCTAGTCCCCCTGTTGCCTAAAACTTATATTGGCTTAAGTCCACGGCCTGTCCGACGGATTTCAATTTCTCGGCAAGCATGTTGATGATCCGGCCCTGCTCATCAATCTTCCTCAAGGCTTGTCTTAATTTTTCCGCTAAACGATTCTTCTGCGAAGACAGGATGAAATCATCCAGCTTGGATTGCAAGTCCTTGATATCGGCATTGGCATGAGCCAACTGCTCTTGTAAGGCTTTAACTTTGTTGGAATCCGATGTTTTCACCACAACTTCGCGCACACGTTCGACGGGACGTTCTTTTTCCACATAACGAATTTTTTCGATGACCCGCACCTTTGCTGCAGCTTGCGGCTTTTGCGCGGCTTGCTGGGCGGCCGCCAATTTTTCATTCAGCACACGCACTTGTTCTTCCAGATCACGGGTATTGTTGATGGCCCCGCGTTCCTTCAGGCGCACCACTTCCAAATTCTTATACTTCAGATCCTCGTTCTTCTGGCTCAGTTGATCGTAGGCCTCTTGCAACTGCACCTTCAGGCTCTGGAATTCCGCGGACTGGGCCTTAAATTCCTTGGCATATTCATCGGCATTCGCCTGGGCTTGGGCCAGCATCTGGTCTTTTTGCTTTAACTGAGCCTTGGCATCGGCGAGTCCGGTTTTCAAGAAGGTGATTTCATCGCTCGAAGGCATGCCCTTGAGCTGTTGGCGCACCAAGGCCAGATCGGCTTTGAGCCTCTTGATCTCGTCGGCCTGGTCTTTGTTGGTCGACTGCAATGTGGTGATATTGTTCTTATAAGCCTCAATCTTTTGGTCGAGCGCCTTCTGCTGAATAATGGAAAGATTCAAATCATGTGTCTGTATATCCGTGTATTTATTATTCATGGATGTCTGCAGATCGTACATGTCCTTTTTAATCTTCACCAATTGCGCTTCCCGGTCTTGCAAACGGCCGCTCATGGTCTCAATTTGCGCAATCATCTGTTTTTGGTAATTGCGAAATGTCAGGATAGTGCCCAATTGATTATTATACGCGCTGTTCTTGGCTTCCAATTTCTTTTGATAGTCGGAGAGGATGTCCCCACTTTGCTTGGCCTGCGCGTTCTTAGCATCCAATTGCTGTTGCAGGGCATCGATCCTCTCTTGCTGCCCGGCCATTTGTTTTCTTAAATCCCGCTCAATTTCTTTGGATTGGCGCTCAGACTGATGTTTCAAATCATTGAGCTGCTTTTCCTTATCGGTCAACTGCACCTTTAAGGCCTGCACCTGGGAGCTGAGCGCCTGGTCATTTTCAGTCGCCTGGGCATTTTGAGCATCCAATTTTTCCTGTAACACATCAATGGCCTTCTGCTGGTCGGCCAATTGTTTTCTTAAACTCTCCGCTTGCTGCTTCGATTGCAGGTCGGATTGATCTTTCAAAGCATCGAGTTGATTTTCCTTATCAGCCAACTGATTCTTCAATACAGCCATCTGGGCCGAGAGATTTTGCGTGTTTTGAGTGGCCTGGGCATTTTGCGTGGTCAATTGTTCCTGCAAAATGTTAAGCTGGCCTTCCTTATCGGCCAACTGCTGTCCTTGCGCCTGGGCGGAATTCAGCTGATTCTCTTTCTCCTGAAGCTGTGACTGCAAATCGCGCAATTGCATTTGCATCGCGTTCTGGTCTTGTTGATTGGCCAGGCTTGTTTCCAATTGCTTCTTCAAAGCCACGACATCCTGCTCTTGGCTCGCCAATTCACTCTTTAAGGCCTCTACTTGGCCGCTTAAGTCCATGGACTTCATGCGATTGCTGTCCAAAAGCTCATTCATCCGCTTTTCAAAAGCCGTAAAATGACGGTCAAACAGATCATATTGCTGGAGGGTCATTTCACTTTTTTGATTTAATAAAGCCTCTTCCTGCTGATGCAGGTCAATAAGTTGTTGGGCGAGTTTGAAATTATGGGACCAATCCGCCTGCATCTTGGACATCTGCGCGTCCTTGGTCTGAAGCTGTGTGGTTTGAGCCTGCAGTTGTGACGTTGTCGCCTGCAGCTGCGTCGTCTGGACTTTAAGCTGATTGTCCTTGGTTTCTAGTTGAGTATCTTTGTCCTGAAGTTGGGCATTGAAGCCCTGCAATTGCGATTCCTTGGCCTGCAACTGCGCCTTCAGGCTTTTTTCCAAGGTAATTTTATTTTCCAATTCCGATTTCAACAAATTCACTTGGGCCTGCTTCTGTGCCAGTTCATGGGCCCAGTTGACAGCCCGGGTCTTAAAACCGCTGATGATATCCAGTAATTCATCGTAATGACGGAAACGATGGGCAAAATCAGCCTTCAGGGCTTCGATCTGCGACTGGAATTGCTGCGTCGATACCTGGCGTTCCTGATTCGTGAGCTGATCGTATTTGACCTTATTCTTAGCTGCGGTTAAAACCTGGTTTAACCATTGAATGGAATCATCCTTGGCCTTTAACTCTGCATCCTGACGGCGTATCTGATTCTTCAAGGTCACCACCTGCCCGCGCATATCGGCAACGACCGGCTGATCCTTGACCGGCTCAGTTAAGGTGTTGATTTGATCGGCCTGGGCATTAAGCGTGCTTTGTTTAGAAGCCAATTCCTGAGACTGATCCTTCAAGGCAACAATTTCGTCTTGTAATTGTTTGATCGTGGCATCTTTGGAAGTCAGGAGCGTTTCATCATTCGATGATTGCGCCAATGACGCAATCGGACGGATCTGGACACGAAGGGCTTTTTGCTCAAGAAGCAATTTCTGAACCTGAGCTTTCAAAACGGCAATTTCATGTTGCAGTTGCTTGGTGTTAGCATCTGGGGAGACTTGCGGATCTTGATCCTGATCTTGATTGAGATGCTTTTCCAATTCAGATTTTAACAAATCGATTTGGTTTTGTTTTTCGGCCAATTGTTGGCTGAAGGTATTATCCTGCGCCTTCAGCGATTTTAACCGGGCCAGTTGCTGCTGTTGATCATCGATCACGCCTTTTTGGGAAGACACTTCACCCTGGGCTTGGGTCAGCTGATGTTGAAGATTTAATTTCAATGAATCCAACTGATCCTGTTGTTGGGCCAATTGCAGACCCAATTGATTGACCTTAAGTCCCTGGTTTGACGCCTCCGTCTGCGCTAAAACTAAATTGGATTTGAGTGTCGCGATCTGCCGGTCTTTCTGGGCGATCATGGCATCGAAGCCGGCGATTTTCTTATCCATCTCTCCCAATCGATTCACCAGGTCTTGGATTTTATCCTGCTGCTCGCGGGCAATTTTCTGATAACCATCGATGATGGTTTGTTTTTGGGCCAGCTTATCGCTCTCCTGCGTTTGCAGGCGATCGTTCAATTGGGACATTTCATTTTCAAGCGCGCTCAAGGCCTGATATTTCTGGGCCAACTCATCATTCTTCTTGTCTAAAATCGCGCGCGACTCAGTCGCGGCATCCGCATCTTCGGTGAGATTGACCAAATCCCCGTAACGGGCGCCGCCCGGCCGGTTTTCACTATTGGCTTCAATACGGGCACGGTCACGGCTCAAAATCGCATCGGTATAACCCTGCATGGTCCGGGCCAAGGCGGTCTCGCCTTTTTCGCCCAAAGCCTGGATCAATTTATTGTTTTGCTCAATCAATTGTTGAATTTCAATCTCTTTATCGCGGTTTTGGCGATCACGGTCCATCACCTGTTGGTTCAACCCTTGGGTTTGTTGGGGCTCAACAATAATAGGTGAAACCGGCATGGTTTCGGTCGCCCAACCCATACTCAAGTTGGAAGTTGTAAAACAGGCAATCAGTGCTCCCACATACCATTTCTTAATCATGAATATTCCTTAGCTGGATGATCTGTCCTTGTAACTTCTCTATTATATGCTGTTGGAGCCCAATGGCTTTTTGCAGGCTTTGCGCATCATTCACATCCGGAAAATAACCCATGGATTTCAAATATTTCAAGGCTTCGGGCTGGTGACTGTCGTAGACAAGCACGTGGTTAAAAACGGCTGATGCTTCACTGTAATCACCACGGTCATACAATTTCTGGCCATAATTCATCAAGGCATTAATGGTTAAAATCTTCATGCCTTCGGCATTTGTCATGGCAAAGCTCGGGCCGCTAAGGCTTAAGGTAATCAAGGCGATGAGAACGTATTTTTTCATAGAAATATAACCTTTTGTGCGGCAATGATTTATAAATTTCTCATGCCGCAGATCTGTAAAGATTAAAAAAATCTAACCGTCGGGAAAGTATAACATCCCGCAAGGGTCAGTGTCAAGGTGACCTGGAAAGCTATTTACGGCGGGATTTGGCAAGGGGACGCCAGACGCTCAAATATTGGGACAGGAAATACGAACCAACTACGAGGACCATGGAGAAAATTTGGGCTAAAATGCTTTGGAAGGAAGGATAAATGGCAAACCAGGTATTAAGCCAATCCGGCATGGCTATATTCAAGGGGGTCGTGGGCAGCCAATTGGCCTGCTGCATTTCCTGGACACTTTCACCCACCATGACCACCATCACCATGCCCAGCATGATACCGGTCGTAATCAACATCTTTAAATAGGGCAGCTTCTGATGCGCCACAAAGGTAATGACCGCCACCATGGCCGTCAAGATCAGGCCAATCACCACACCTTCCAAGACAACGGCCGTACCTGCTTTCAGCCGCAGCGTTTGCAAAAACAGCACCACTTCAAATCCTTCGCGGTAGACGGAGGTAAATCCAATCAGGACCAAGCCTTTAAAAACAACGCCACCCGGTTTGTCGCTGGTCAGAATATCTTGTTTGCGCTGATTATGGTGGGAGATCCATCCGGTCCAATAAACCTTATGAAAAAACCAGTTCATGACAACCAATAAAACGATGATGGCGAGCAATCCTGTGGCGGCCTGAATATCCAATGCCGGGGCATTGATGTGGGAAATAACACCGACGACGATAAACCAGGTGATGACGGTCGCTACAAAAGAAAGCCCGGCGCCAATGCTAACCGGCTTCCAATAACCTTCGCTGGTGCGCACAAGGCTTGCGGTCAATGCCGCCAGCACCAAAATCGCCTCCAGGCCTTCCCGAAAAACCAAGATGCCGGTATCCATGACAACGGCGAATTGGCTCAAATGCCCAACTGTAGGGTCCGGACTTCCGGCGGAGGTGAATGCCTGCCAAATCAGGACAGCGGCAATGCAAAGTCCCATGGCCAACAGCAATGTCCGCACAAACACCTTGTGGGGTCCTTTGCCGCTTTTGCGCTGGGCGCGCAGGACCGAATTGATAATCGCGTCTTCCTGATTTTCGGGAATTCTCTTTTTCATACTTTAAAATTCATATTCCAAAACCCACTTCAATTCCCCGCGTGGCGCGGCCTGCGAGATGCCGAACAAATAACCGATATTATAATTAAAATGCCGGAAAATGCGGCCATAAAGAACCGGGCCGACTTGATGACTTTGCTCATTGTATGTTAAATAGTGGGTCATTTCACTAAAATCATTCCAGTACTCGAAGCCCGGCTGCAAATACGGGCGCCAACGGTACTTGGTACTCCAGGAAACCCCCGCATCGGTATGCGGATCGCGGCCCCCACCCACTTCTTGGTTGAAACTAATGTTAAGGGTATTTGTAAATTTGTCTATCGATTTTTGCAGCAGGAGCTTGGCTTCAACCTGGCCGGGTTCTTGATGAGCCAGTGGCGCTTCATAGGCCAGATAAAGACCTGGGTCAACCCAATATTTTCCTTGAGGGGCCAGCTGAAAGATGTTCTCCCATTCCAGATGGGTGGTCCTAAAGTGCGTGATCGCGTCATCGGTTGATTCCGTTTCACTCTCTATTTCCAGTTCCGTATGCCAAAAGCTGTTGACCCCATAACCCACGGCTTGATGGTATTCTTGGACGGCATTTTTGGTTTTGGAGCGGTCAAAATCGTACTGGCCGGTGGTTTCCAACTCCCAACGCCCTTCTTCCGCCCGTGGCTCAAACACCAATTTCTCGGCCAACGCCGGATAAGATAAAAATACCGCTGAAACACATACCGCCACCGTCCTTAATTTCACTCACCTCTCCTTGGTTATTGGGCCACAATCGTGCCCTTGGTTGTATCGGGATGAAAGTCTCCCCAGTACTTATATACGCCTGGCTTAAGCGGCCCTATATAGACCATCGTTTGCGCGTGGCCTTCCACCCCCTGCTCACGGTCCAGGTCGTCACTCTCAAATTCCTCCGGAGTGGGATCTTGATTATCGACGGTGATCTTGATCTTGAGGCCGGCAGGCACCGTCAATTGCAGCGGATCAAATTGATGGTTTTTAATGACGATCACGGGGTTATTAGGGCTTTCGATCGACTTGGTTTTGGCTAGAACAAGCACCGGGACCCAAATACAAACACCGAGCACTAACGAAACTGCTAGACGGACAATCATGATTCCTCCTGGCGGGAACGTTTGTTTTAAATAAGTACTATTACGACTTATTTATTAGCCATACAATAGCAAGAAATATACGATTGTCAATTAATTCTTGGCAGGAATTTTGCTGAGCGCCAGGGGGCCGGGCTTACCGATCAGGAATCCCTGACCATACACAACGCCCAGATCGCGCAACACATGGAGATCTTCAGGAGTTTCGATGCCTTCCGCGATGACGGAGGCTTGGCAGGTGTCGATGATTTTCAAAAGACGCTTCAGGCTGTTGATTTTGCCGGCGTCCCCCGCGATGCCGGTGATAATTTTTTTGTCGATCTTGACGATATCAGGTTCTAAAAGAACCAGGGTTTCAATGGAACTGTGTCCAAAGCCATAATCGTCGAGGGCAATCGTGATACCCGCTTTCTTCAGAGCGGCAATGCACGGGATCAGATATAGCGGGTCACGGAGAATCTGCTGCTCATTGATTTCAATGCAGAATTGGAAATTTCTACCCGCGGCGGCGAAATCCTGCACCAGACGTTCCACCGGTATTTCCATCATGGTGGAGGGAAAAAGATTGATAAAAATTTTGCGGGGACCCGGGACATTTTTCAGGGCCTTCAAACAGGTCTTCAAACAAGCGTAGTCCACGACCCCCAGAAGATCGGAATTGCGGGCAAATAAAAGAAAGGTGTCCGGTGAGGAGTAACCTTCATAGTCCATCCGGGAGAGAAGTTCATAGCCCAATGTGCTCATGTCGCGAAGATCGAAAATCGGCTGAAAAAGGGCGTAGAAGCGCTCGCCGGAAGCCAACACTTTTTTAAATTTGGAAATCTCATCCGCCGGCCCTCCCACATCGACCTGTTCGCCCTGGTAGGCCAGCCGGTTTTTGCCTTTACTCTTACTTAAATGCAGGGATAAATGCAGCTGCTGCAACAATTCATCAACCGAGACCTGCCGGCCCTCCAAGGGGCCGATACCTATACTGCAGGTGACCTTCACCTCAGACCGGCTGCTCAAGGCCATTTGGCCGACCGCCATGCGGATCTTATCCGCCACCTTGACCGCGTCCCCCTGCCGGCTATCGAGCAACAAAACGAGAAACTCATCCCCTCCGACCCGTGCCACATAATCGCTTTGGCGGACCGTCTGCACGATGGCCGCGGCGGCCCCCGCAATCACCGCATCGCCCACCCCATGCCCATAGCGGTCATTGATCTGCTTGAAATTATCCAAATCTAACAGCAAGGCCTGGACATGAATGCCCATGCGTTCGATGGCCGCGGCGGTTTTAATTAAGACTTCCTGCAATCCGCGGCGGTTCAAAACGCCTGTTAAAGGGTCATGGATCGTCAAGAACTGCAATTTCTGCATGGATTTGGAAACAGCTTCCGCGAAAAAGACGGAACCTAGAATGGCCATGATGGCCATGAGCAGGCAGATGATGAAAAATAAAGTGCGGATATTAGTGATAGAGGCAAAAATTTCTTGCTTGTCAATTTTGGTCACGAGCATCCAATCCAAAAACGGGATATCCTTCCAGACCGCCAATACCTTGTTGCCGCGGTAATCGACCCCCTGGTAAACGCCTTGGCGGGCACGCATGGTCATTTCTTTAGTCAAAATAGCCTGCGGGTCATGCAATAGAGGACTGATGTAGACAAAGCCCTGAGGCGGCATTTTCTTCACCAAGAACGTCTCTCCCGTCGTGCCTAAACCCGTATTGTCCGAGATCACATCGTAGATCAGCTTCATATCGATTTGCAAGGCGACAAAGCCCACAAAATGACCTTGCGTATCCACGGCCGTCGTCAATAAATAGAGCACATAAGGAAATCTCCACTCTCCCGTTGCCGCGGGTCCACTGACATAAACCCCCTGCTTGGTCTTATTGAGGGCGGCTTCATTGAAAAAAATCTTATCCCGGTAAGAGGCATGCAAAGGATTGGAAACAAAAACGATCTTGCCTTTAGGATTCATCAGCAAAATGTCCGTATACCCATGGGAATTCATGAAGGCGTGCAACTGATCATCCAGTTGCCACTTGGCTTTGGAATAAGCAAAACTATACCGGTCACGGTCGAAATCTTCTAAGGTAGGCAGATTAATTTGCACATCCAAAAATTCCTGCACGGCTTTGAGGTCTTCTTTGCGGGAATCCAGAAAAGTTTCCACCTTGGTCTTCTTAAGCTCGGAAACGGCCTTCAGACGGTCGTAGATCTCCCGTTTTAATTCCTTCTGGGTGTTAAAAAGGAAGATCCCGGCCACCAAGACCAATGGAATCAGCGAAAGGCATAAGGAAAGAATGATGAGTTTAGGATATAGACGCATGAGTAATGGGGACTAAAATGAAATCGCCGCGCTTAAAAATAACATATCAGTCGAACTGGTAATGCCACCGTCGCTGCCCTTGGGAATGTAACTTAAGAAATACGTGACCAGATATTTGCCGTAATCCCGCCCCACACCGAAATTGACATAAGGTGTCGCATTGAGTTTATAGCGCTTATTGTCGGAATCATTGCCGTAGGTTGCCGTCATGAGCAAATTGGTCTCCCAAAACCAATTCTTATGGAAGAACTTTCTATACCGTCCGCCCGCACCAAGGAAACTAAAGGGATGATTGTTGCAATTTTCAAACATGCCGCCATGGATTTCTGGGGAAAGCCCAGGCGTATGGATATCCTCACGAAAATCGTAACCTAGCCCCACACCGGGATTAAAAACCCTGCTGCCGTTCTTATCCAGTTTTAAGGGCGCCTCGCGCAGGTGGTAGGTTAAACCAAACAAGTCCATGTCGACTTCGCTGGCGAGACAAGGGAAAGAATGATAAACCAAAATATAAATAAGAAAAGCGATGACACCTAAATAGAATTTCGGCAGCTGGCTATCCATATCGCAGGACCCTTTAGTTTTGCGTCCCCAAGTTACCTTGGGTTTGCCTTTATCGAACAATATGACCTTCTATTAAAGTATAATCGCTAATGTCCTGAAAAACAAATGCAACAAGCAAATTCTTAAATTTTACGAGGACGGCCGAATTTTTGC
>Ga0206958_1305_pt1 | contig 10338 bp, 8 predicted proteins | sample Alteio_BWOrgHeat_33_FD_152968 | JGI IMG/M metagenome (GOLD analysis project Ga0206958, IMG submission 152968) | Enriched cells from forest soil in Barre Woods Harvard Forest LTER site, Petersham, Massachusetts, United States -... | ecosystem: Environmental > Terrestrial > Soil > Temperate forest > O... | reverse complement strand
CGAGATTGTTGACGCCGACGTAAAGCAACATCTTGGCTGCCGTCGCATCGCCCCCGAGGAGCAGGCGCCGCACGCGATTCTGATCGTCCGCCTCCGCGAAAACGCCCCGAAGCCGAATGCCAGCCGTAGGCAACGGATCACCGGCCCGCAGACGTTGCACCTTATAACCGGCCTCTTCCAGTGCGCTCACTAATTTCTCAGCCATGGTGTTCACTAGCGTGTTTGCCTGTTCCGCGGGAGTGAGTTCCTTTTGAGAATCGGTGGGCCGCGCGGATGATGTAGATGAAGACGTTGCCCCGCTCGCTGGCGTGCTCGCCGGTGTGCTCGTTCGAATGGGGGTCGCGGCGCCCGAAGGCTGATTCGGAGTGGCACTCTGAGAAGATCCCGAACGCGGCGTCCTCTCTGCTCTGCCGCGAAATACGTCCAAATCAAAATCGCTCACATACACCGCAGTGGATTTGGTAGGGGAAGCGCCGGCGCTTTGAGGTTGGCGCGGGGTTGCCGGGGATGTAGCCCACTCGGAACTAGAAAACGCCAGAACGAAGGCTGCGAGCAAGAGAAACACATTGATAAACCGAACGAGCTTCACGGGATTACCTCAGGGGCCAAAGCGCACCCGGACCTTCGCAAAAACACTGATGAACAATAACAAGAAGCCATGCAAGAGTAAGATGCCGCAAACGGTCGGTTCGGTTTGGACAGTTCACGAAAATTAACCGCCAGGCTGGCGAGTCGGCCATCGAGTATGCATTTTGTGGTGCGGCCTTTTCTTGTGTGCTAGAGTGCACGCTCTTATGCGCAAATTCCAAACTCCATTACTCATAGTCTTCGTCTTCTGTCTCCTGGCTTTTGGCACCGCATTGGAAGCGGCGGACCGGCGCGGGATCACGCCGGAAGACTATTTCTCCTTCCAGTTCATCAGCGACCCACACCTTTCGCCGGACGCCAAGCTCGTCGCTTACGTGGTGACCACCATCGACCAGAAAAAAAACCGCCGTGACTCTGCCATCTGGCTCCTGCCGGTGAATGGTTCCGCGGTGCCGCGCCGCCTCAGCGCCGAAGGTTTCAGTTCGAACGCTCCCCGCTGGAGCCCGGACGGCAAGACGCTGGCTTTTCTCTCGACGCGCAGTTCCGACGCAGCGGGCGGCGACGCCGCCAAGGCCCAAATTTATTTGCTACCCATGGCGGCGGGCGGCGAAGCACTTCCTCTCACGAAACTCAAGAATGGCGTGCAAAGTTTTCAGTGGTCCCCCGACAGCACGCATCTAGTTTGCGTGGCGCTTTCTGGCCCAGGCGATGCTGTCGCGCCCGCCGATCGCAAGAGTGACGTGCGCCACTACACGCACATCCGCTACAAGTTTAACGACACCGGCTGGTTCGACGACAAGCGCCGCCACTTGTGGGTTGTCGCGGTTGCCGGCGGCGAAGCAAAACAAATTACGGACGGCCAGGATTGGAACGATACCGACCCGCAATGGTCGCCCGACGGCACGCGCATCGCCTTCGTCTCCGATCGCAGCGGCAAAGCCTTCGACGACAGCGAGAACACGGACGTTTGGGTGATTCCAGCGGCCAGTGGTCCGCTCGTGAAAATTTCCGATCACCCATTCCAGGATGAAGAGCCGCGCTGGTCGCCGGATGGGAACGAGATCCTCTTTGCCGGCCAAACGGAACGGCATCAGTTTGCAAAACTGTATGTCGCTCCGGCCTCCGGTGGCGCGCCGTCAAAGCTCGCGGTGAAAGATCTCGATTTAATCCCCGGCGAGCTTCACTGGTCGACCACCAGTGAGTTGTTGTTTTCCGCCGGCGAGAAAGCTGAAACGCACATTTATCGCGCGAATCTTGCGGCGCACACTTTTTCTCGCGTTACGAGTGGGCCGCGCTCTGTCCATGGGTTCGACCTGAACGCCAAAGCCGGCGTATTGGTCTATCTTTCGAACGATTTCGAACATCTTGACGATCTCTACGTCGCGAAAATAGATGGCAGCAGTGAACGGCAACTCACACACCTGAATGCCGATCTGTGGAAGCAACTGGCGTTGCAACCCGTCGAACGCGTGCCCTACAAGAGCACGGATGGCTGGCCAGTGGACGGATTTTTTGTGAAGCCACTCGGATGGCAAGCCGGGAAAAAATATCCGATGGTTCTGGTGATCCACGGCGGCCCCGCCGGCATGTTCGGCGTGGATTGGTATCACGAATTCCAGGTCTATGCGGCGAAAGGCTGGGCGGTTTTTTTCTGCAACCCCCGCGGCTCTACCGGCTACGGCGAAAAATTCGAACGAGGAATCATCAACAACTGGGGCGGCATGGACTATCAAGACGTCATGGCAGGTGTGGACGCCGCGCTCAAGCAGTATCCCTGGATCGACCAAAATACGCTGGGCGTCACAGGCGGAAGCTATGGCGGATTCATGACCAATTGGATCGTCGGCCATACCAATCGCTTCAAGGCCGCGGTCACGCTGCGCTCGGTTTCCAATTTCATCAGCGACGAAGGCACGCGTGACGGCGGCTACGGCCACGAGGATTATTTCAAGGGCATCCTCTTCGACGATTTCGACCAATACTGGAGCGCTTCACCGCTTAAATACGCGCGTGATGTTCACACGCCCACGCTCATCCTGCATTCGGATATGGACTTCCGCGTTCCCATCGAGCAGGGCGAACAGTGGTTCCGCGCCCTGCGGCACTACGGCGTGCCATCCGAGCTCGTGCTCTTTCCGCGGGAAAATCACAACCTGACCCGCACCGGAGAACCAAAGCATTTGGTGGAGAGCTTGAACTGGCAAATCTACTGGTTCGATCGCTACCTGAACGGCAACGCGAACGCCAAATCGCCGGATGCGCAATAAGCGGAGTGAAAAAATCCAAAGCGTATGTTTCGAGCAGCGCTAGTCGTTCACTTCCGTGACGCGCGTTGCTTCTCTGGTTCCAAATTAGGCAAGAACGCGGTCAGAATCCCGATCGCCGGCAGAAACGAGCAGACGTGATAGACAAAATTGATGTCCGTCATATCCGCCAGCTTGCCTAACAGCGCCGCGCCAACGCCGCCCATCCCAAACGCAAATCCGAAGAAAAGCCCGGAGACCGCGCCAACCCTTCCGGGAACGAGCTCCTGCGCGTAAACCAGAATCGCGGAAAACGCGGACGCCAAAATCAGTCCGATCACGACGCTGAGCGTTGTCGTCCAAAACAAATTGGCGTACGGCAAAACCAGAGTGAACGGGAGAACCCCGAGAATCGAGATCCAGATGACATACTTGCGGCCGAATTTGTCGCCCACAGGGCCGCCGATGATAGTTCCTGCCGCTACGGCGCCGAGAAAAACGAACAGGTGAATCTGCGCACTTTGCACGGACACATGAAACCGGTTCATCAAATAAAAGGTGTAGTAACTGATCAAACTGGCCAGGTAGAAAAACTTTGAGAACATCAAGGCCACGAGGATCGCCAGGCAAAGCGCAATCTTCTTCGGAGGCAAGACGATGTGTTGCAGGGATGCCGGCGCAGAACCAAGACCTGCAGAATCCACTGCCATGAGTTTCGCTTTGTCGAAATGATGCTTTTTGGTCCATGCGCCGATATTCGAAAGCAGGACGATGGCCAGCAGCGCCACGAACGAAAACCATACGATGCTGGACTGCCCTTTGGTTAGCACAAACGCCGCGAGCAGCGGACCCAGCGCGGACCCAGCATTGCCGCCGACCTGGAAAAGCGACTGCGCCATGCCGTGCTGACCACCAGAGGCCAATCGCGCAACACGAGAAGATTCCGGATGAAACACCGCGGAGCCAATGCCCATGCAGGCAGCGGCAGCCAGAATCGTGCCGTAGCTCGGAGCCATCGCCAGCCCCAGTAGCCCGATCAAAGTGAATCCCATTCCAATCGCAAGTGAATACGGTTGGGGCCGCCGGTCCGTATACAGTCCCACCAAGGGCTGAAGCAGCGAGGCCGTGAACTGCAGGGTAAGCGCGATCAGACCGACCTGCCCGAAATCGAGATGAAAAGACGTTTTGAGCAGTGGATAGATCGCGGGAATCAGCGACTGCAGTGTGTCATTCAAGAGGTGGCAAAAGCTGATGGCCAGCAGAATCTTGAAGACGGTTTGCTCTCCAACGCCCGCGGGAGGAGCGGCTTGGAAAACGCTCTTCTCAGCCTCGCCCACGGGAGCCGCGGTTCCAACCGCGGACACTTTGCTATCGCTGGCCATTTAGGACCGAATTCCCAGAATTGTCGCAGCCACGTCCAATCCTCGCGTGCTCTATTTCCGTCACTACAATTACTTTACATGAAGTCCGCGTAGAATCTCGAATGCGGCTGACAGGAATTCACGCCTGTGGAAGCATTTCGCATCCCAGCAATCGGAGGGAAGGAACCTCTTCCAGTCCGGAGAGGCTGCCGCAGGCGATGGATCCGGAAGTAAGGTATTGTTTAGAGTTGAAGGAGGCCGCATGAATCAATTTTCTCTAGGATTGGCGTGGATCAGTCTATTACTCGCTCCGCGAACTCAAATACAAGCAAGGCCGGAAGTGCCGGACAACCTGAAAGCGCCCGCAGGCGAGGAAGTGCTTCTCGTGGGGCACGCAACAGGATCGCAAATCTATGTCTGCCAATCCGGAGCCGATCAAAAGTATTCGTGGGCGCTGAAAGGGCCTGAAGCAGACCTGGTGGACGCGCAAGGCAAGAAAATCGTGCACCACTTCGCGGGGCCGACCTGGAAACACAACGACGGAAGCGAAGTGACCGGGAAAGTAGCAGCAAAGCAGGACGCGCCAAAATCCGATGCCATCCCCTGGCTCCTGCTGACGGCGGCCACTCACACTGGCTCAGGAATCTTCAGCCGCGTAACGACGATCCAACGCATCCATACGGAGGGTGGCCTGCCGCCAAACGCGAGCGGCTGCAACGCCGCGGCGAGTGGCACGGAATCCAAGAGCGCATACTCCGCCGACTACTACTTCTATGCCCCGATTCACTAAAGTGATTTGAATGGGCCGTGGCCGGGCCCGCTCGTCACAAGTATGGTTGACCGGATTGCAGGCATCATCGGCGACGATCTGCTTGCCTGTCTGCGCTTGGAATCCTATCCAGAAGTTCAATAACCGTCGGTCTGCGCAAGAATCGTGCGAGTCTTATGATTCCAAAGAATCAGCCGTATACCACGGTATTCCGCAGCTAGAGCGGGCAAACGCCGTCGTGCAACTTCCAGGTCATGAGAACTTTCCAGCCACAGGTGCCTTCCGTCTGCGTCCTCGATGAGAATGTCATAGGTAGGCTCTTTCGCCGGCGTCAGCGAGGAAACTCTTCCCGCAATCATGCACTACCTCCTATTGAGTAGTGTAGGAAGAGGGAGAATCGTTTCAATTTGGAAAGGTACCGCCTGCCAAAAACTCACTGCTGTTCGGCGGGCTCTCGGGCTTAGAGATTAGCGAGCGGCGGCATCTTTCGCTTGCCCCATGGGCGGCGCGCCGAGTTGTTGGTACACCCCCAACGCGTCCCAACTCACATACGTATCCATGATCTTTCCATCCGCAATGTGAATGATGGAGATGCCCTCGACGGAGATCCTCTTGTTTGCGGGAGGTATTCCCATGAAGTCGCCTTTGTGCGTACCGGAGATGGTCCAGGCGACCGCTACTTTTTCCTTCTCAACAACCAAATCCTCGATGGAAAAGCGCAGATCGGGGAAAGCCAGGATGAAGCGCGTAACTTGACGTTTGTAAGCTTCGGGGCCGATCGCTGAACCGGAAACGTTGGGGTCGTGGAGAGCGTGGCTGGGGGAGATGATCTCGTCCACAAGCTCGAGCCGCCGCTTATTCCAAACTTCCTCGTAAAGGCTTCGAACGATGGCTTTGCAATCAGCAGCCATAAGAAGCGTCCTCCTCCTTCGGATGGCCTGTTCCGCTATCCTCGGAGATGGGCCCGGCCTCACGCAAACTTGGATTCGCTGGCTGGGAGGGGCGAGGCTGGGGAGAGCGTACTCCCAAAAAGTTTGGCTTGCAATCCACAAACGGTCCGCAGCAGGATGGCGCAAGCATGACTGAACAAGCCGCTACAAACCACCTTTCTCCCGACGTGGCAGTGGATGTCTTGATCGTCGGCGCAGGCTTCTCCGGCTTGTGCATGGCCATCAAGCTCAAGCAAGCCGGAACAGAATCGTTTCTCATGATCGAAAAGGGCGATGACATCGGCGGAACCTGGCATGAAAACCGCTACCCGGGTTGCGCGTGCGATATCCCTTCACATCTCTATTGTTTCTCGTTTGACCCGAATCCGGATTGGAATCGCATGTACGCAGGCCAGGCCGAGATTTGGGAATACCTGAAGTCCTGCGCGAAGCGCTACGGCTTGCTCCCGCATATTCGCCTGAAAACGCGGCTACGCGAAGCGATCTGGGACGAAGGTATGGGCCTCTGGCACGTTCTGGCGGGCGATGGCCTGAAGATAGACGCTCGTATGCTGGTCTCTGGAATCGGCGCTCTTCATGTGCCCAGTTATCCCGATCTGCCGGGTCTTGCGCGTTTCTCCGGGCCTTCATTTCATTCGGCAACATGGGATCACGATGTAAAGCTCGAGGGGAAAAATGTCGCCGTGATCGGTACCGGCGCGAGCGCGATTCAGTTCGTTCCGCAAATCGCGCCGCCTGCTGGGAAGCTGTACGTCTTTCAGCGCACCCCGGCATGGATTGTGCCGAAGCCGGACTTTTCGATCAGTGAAAAGTGGAAACAGCGTTTCCGGGGGATACCCGGTGCCATGTGGGCGTTTCGCAAATTTCTTTTTTGGCAGCATGAATTCCGCGTGCTGGCGTTCCTCGGCCACCGCTGGATGGGAAAGTTTCTGGAACGCATCGCGCTAAATAATCTTGAGAAACGAATTAAGGATCCCAAACTGCGGGCCGCGCTTACACCGACCTACGCGCTGGGCTGTAAGCGCGTGCTTTTTTCAAATGATTTTTATTCCGCGCTGACAAGACCGAATGTGGAGCTGGTCAGCGAGCGCATCGCGGAGGTGCGCGAGCGCAGCATCGTCACCCTCGACGGCGTGGAGCGGCCCGTTGATGTACTTATTTATGGCACAGGCTTTCGCGTGACCGAGCCGATGATTGGCGTTCGTCTTGTCGGCCGGGGCGGCGTGGAAATTCATGACGCCTGGCGGGAACGAATGAGTGCTTTTCTCGGCGTCACCGTCAGCGGCTTCCCGAATTTTTTCATTCTGCTCGGTCCGAATACCGGCCTGGGACACAACTCCGTCGTGCTTATGATCGAGGCGCTGCATGGCTGTCGTCAGCTCGTGCCGTGAGGTGTTGGGTTAAGTCCCGCAACGAGCGCAACCCCTGCACGTAGTTGCCACTCCGCAAGGAGGGAACTCTACGTGGACTGCTCCGGATAACGGAGAGGAAGGTGGGGATGACGTCAAGTCCGCATGGCCTTTATGTCCAGGGCTACACACGTGTTACAATGCAGGGTACAAACCGTTGCCAACCCGCGAGGGGGAGCTAATCGGAAAAAACTCTGCTCAGTTCGGATTGCAGTCTGCAACTCGACTGCATGAAGCCGGAATCGCTAGTAATGGCGTATCAGATCGACGCCGTGAATACGTTCCCGGGCCTTGTACACACCGCCCGTCACATCACGAAAGTGAGTTGTACTAGAAGTCGCCGCGCTAACCGCAAGGAGGCAGGCGCCCAAGGTATGACTCATGATTGGGGTGAAGTCGTAACAAGGTAGCCGTAGGAGAACCTGCGGCTGGATCACCTCCTTTCTAAAGTAGTCGTGGCTCAACCCGCTATGGTGTGCGGGTCATGCCACGCAATGCAATCTGCGGTCCTCACGGGCCTCACGGATTGCACGCTTCGAGTTTCTCTCGCTGCCCTTCTTCGGCTTCGGCTGGAGTCACGGCAGTTTCGGGCAGGTTCTGGCAGATCGTGTCGAGTCAAAGAGGAAAGATTAATTTTGTGAGTGCCTCAGGGCCGCGTGTTCCTCCGCGGCCCTTTTTATTTGTACTGCCCCTACAGCACCCCCACTAAAGCCTCCGGACCTTTTCGAGTCTTGCAAACCCTAACTTCTTTAGAATCAATACTTGTGAGAAAGCCCAGAAGTGTTGATTCTAAAGAAGTTAAAGAATATTTAAGTCGTTCAGAATCAACACTTACGAAAAACACAGGGTGGGGACAGTCTTCGGAGTTTTGAACAACGAATCCGGATAGAACGGGACTGGGCAAGTCCTCCACAATCGCTCTCGTACGGAGCATGTGACTTTTGCTCTGAATCTGAAGAAATGACGTGAGGTACGACATCATGTTTTCCATTCGCATCCTGGCCATTCCAACCGAAATTGCCGAGGCAGTGCGCTCGACGATGCGGGCGCCGCGCTACGGTTTTCCGGCGCATGCAGAAGCCGGCAGCGATGCTGCTCCGTGCCGTCACTGCCTGCGGTCGATTGATCCTGGCAAGCCCGGAAGAATTCTCTTTACGTACGACCGCTTTGCCGGGGTCGAGCAACTGCCGCAACCTGGTCCAGTTTATATTCACGCAGAGCCTTGCCCGCGTTACCAAGAAGACGGCGGATTTCCGGAAGAACTCCGCGGGAGCCCGCGCACGCTGGAAGCCTACGCCCGCGGCCGGCACTTACTTGCACAAGAGCGCGTCTCGGACGGCAAGTTCGAGCCGGTCATCGAAAAACTTTTCGCGCGCCCGGAGGTGGATTACATTCAGGTGAACAGCACGACGGCAGGCTGCTTCACCTTTCGCATCGAACGCGGCAATCGTTCACAGGCAGGAGCGCAGAAAACGTCTTGACGTATCCCTGGACGGAATTGATACGCTGTGGCCAGCTCTCGGGTGACCAGGTCCAGTTGGTCCTCAGCAATTTTGCTTTGAAACATCGGCCCGGGGGCCGCGTACATAGGGATATGGATTTCACCGCTCCGCGCCCGCGCCTCCCCGCATTGACTTCGCTGCGCTTCTTCGCGGCGCTGCACGTGGTTTTTTTCCATCTGCAGGCCATGAAGATCATGACCAACCCTGGCTGGTTCCACGACCTGGCCTCCATCGGCTACGTCGGTGTCAGTCTCTTCTTCGTCCTTTCCGGTTTCATCCTGGTGTACACGTATGCAGGCCGCACCACCACGGTGCGGGAATTCTGGCGCGCCCGTTTTGCCCGCGTCTATCCCGCCTACTTGTTCTCGCTATTGGTGACGGCGCCGTGGTTTTTTATCGCCGCCCTGAAGTTTGACATCCCGTTTTTTCACTGGGCGAAAACACACTTGAAACTCGCTGCTTTTCTAGAGGTCACGCTATTGCAGGCTTGGATTCCTCCGGCGGCGCTGGTCTGGAACGTGGTGGCCTGGAGTCTTTCTGTCGAAGCATTCTTCTATCTTTTGTTTCCATTTTTGATGAAGGCCTATGAGCGGATGTCGCGCGCCCAGCTCATATGCGCTGCCGTATTTTCCTGGTTTATGACTCTAGCCATTTCCGGCGCTTACGTTTGGCGAAGGCCCGACGGGTTAGCCTACGTTGATTCCGACACGCTCTCCGCGTTCTGGCTCAACGCGGTGAAATTTCATCCGCTTGTGCGGCTTCCAGAATTCCTGATGGGCATGGCCTGCGGTTTCCTTTTCCTTCGCACACGTGCGAACACCAAGCTGGCTCTTCCTCTCGTGCTCGGCGGTGTAGCCAGCTGCGCCGTGGCTGGCCATTTTTCCACCAGCATTCCGTATCCGATCCTGCACACCAGCCTGCTGGCGCCCGCATTTGCCGCCATCGTTTACGGTCTGGCTTTGCAGCCCAGGTGGGTAGCGATTCTCAACGTGCGCCCGATGGTGCTTCTCGGGGACGCCAGTTACAGTCTGTATCTGCTGCATTCGATGATCCTGGCGATCTACTTCTTCGACCTAAAGGGTGGAATTCGCCACAAAACCCCTGCAGGCATCCTGCTTGGAGTCGTCATCATTTGTACGGTCTCGATCCTGGTCTACCGCTTCATTGAAGAGCCTGCCCGGCGGAAACTCCGCGGCAAACAGAAAGTACGCCCGGTTCCTGAGGCAGGGCAGCCTCCCATCCAACCCGCACTTGCATGAATTTGCACAGTGAATAAGGTCTAGGTTTCTTTGGGGCGCAGACGATTCACGAGGATTAAGTTTCTCTTCTCAGCGATGAAATTATCAGCCGGCAGAGCGTTCCCGGAAGAGTGGCAGATTATTCGTAATCTTTCGCTGCGGCCGAACGCGTTCGGCGCATGTACGCGACGACCGAGCCGGGCCAGAGCGTGGTGTTCTCGCCCGTTTTTTGGTCTTGATACCAGCTCCGGCAGCCTCCGGTTTGCCAAACGGTGTGG
>Ga0206958_1243_pt1 | contig 10429 bp, 11 predicted proteins | sample Alteio_BWOrgHeat_33_FD_152968 | JGI IMG/M metagenome (GOLD analysis project Ga0206958, IMG submission 152968) | Enriched cells from forest soil in Barre Woods Harvard Forest LTER site, Petersham, Massachusetts, United States -... | ecosystem: Environmental > Terrestrial > Soil > Temperate forest >... | reverse complement strand
GTAATTTCCGATCCCAAGCGTGAATAACTCCATCACTTCTCGAGCGAAATTTTCGTTTGGGTGACCAGGAACGCTTTGATCGGTATCCAGCCACCGAAGCATCGCCGGAGTCTTGCTAACTTCGTAAAGAAGGGTGGAGAAACTGCCGCTTGCGTTGTCCCGCATGACGTCAAGATAGGTGTGCATCATCGGACCAAAATCGCACTTAGAACCGCTGATCGCAAAATGGTTATGCCAAAACAGGGTTAACTTTTCTTCTAAGGGCCGCTCCGTAGTGACCATGCGATATTGCCACCAAGACCGAACCCTCGTCGGGTCCATGCCAAAACGACCGTCCTGCTGTACGTACCACTCCCAAACCTGAGGCGTGGGGCCGACCGCCACGTGCTCATAGTTTATTAAGCGATCGATCGTTCCATCGACGCCGAGAGGAAGGTACTTTTCGAGCTCCATGCGCCCGGCGCCAAGACCAAAACGGCGAAGAAGATGCGAAACCTTCTGCTCTACAACCATAAAAATGCCCCGAACTTCAAGCGTTGACGACAATTCGTCCCGAATGTTCAGGTCGGATCTGCCGCCGAAGGCTAGTTTACGCTGATTCGAACACGGATGCCGAGGCGTCCGACCCTGGCTACTTGCTGAAGACACCTCCAGCGTCGGTTGGCTGCGCAACCCAGCTATGGGAAAGCGATGTGGGTGACGAACAAGCTCAATCGAAGCGTTCAGGGCAAGATTCAGGTGTGCGTGACGTCCGTTGGGCAAATGAAAACCGTGGATCGAGTCCCTGACGAACCACCGAACAGGGAGTTTAACTACCTAATAATCCTCGTCACAGCTTTCCATGACAAAAGACTGTGCTGATTAGACCGCAATTTCTTTTTTTGCAAGTCGAAACATATCCGTGGAACGTTAATGAAGTTAATAATCTCGTTTTAGACAACGGGCAGTTTGATAATGTGATGAGCCAAACGCTAACCCTTCCCCTTATGGGTCTCGATGAAACTTTTCCAGAAGACCTTTTCGTGCTACACCACCCAGCGAGTAATCGCTATGGGTGCTTCCAATATGAGGGAATCCACGGTTTGGCGTGTTTCAGCACTGAAGCAGGCGCATTGCGCTTCGCCGAATGGATCGAACTATCGGGAATGAAAACAAACGAAGTTTCCTTCGATGAGGCTCGCGAAGTTGCAAAAGACCGACCGTTGCCGGTGGTCTCGCTGATGCTACTAGACACCATCAACAGCCCGAAAATCCATTTCGTCCGCTAGTGGAAACGGGCAGTCAGCCTATCTGGCGTTTCGTCAAATGCGAAAAACCTGGAAGTCGCCGCCCTCGGTTCAAAGCTTCGCCAGAGCTTCGGCGCGGGCGACTTTCGCAAGCTCACCGATTCTTCTCCTCGAGCGGCCGGAAAACCCCAGGCAAGAGGAATATCCTTCTGGTGCGTTCCAATGGCGTCCCTGAACGGCTCCGCCCCTGACTTCCCACCACGATCCGATCCTCAACCCCCAACTCTCGACCGTATACCCTTCCGACCCCGGACTCAGACAGGCTTTTGGCACTCTCCCCTACATTTTGCCAATTCATGTTGACGGGAAGGGGATCGAAACAAGTAGAATTTAGCAGTCGAGGCTCGCGACTGCTAGCCTCAAGCATAGATTGAGAATTCTGGAGGAAAGGAATATGGCAAATCTAAAGCCTCTCGGCGATAAGGTCGTCGTACAGCTTATTGAGCAGGAGGAGAAGACCGCTTCCGGTATCTACCTCCCTGACAGTGCAAAGAAAAAACCCCAAGAGGGCAAAATCATCGCGACCGGCGGAGGACGCGTTCTGGATAACGGTGAGCGCAATAAACTAACAGTTAAGACGGGCGACCGAGTTCTGTTTAGCAAGTACGGCGGAAACGAAGTCTCCGTAGAAGGACAGGACTATACGATTCTCGACGAGGATCAAATCTACGCGATTCTAAGCTAGGGTTTTTGGTCTGGCCCTGAACGCATTCGACTGTTCGCCGGACACAACCCAAGGTTTCTTAAGGAGCAAATTAAATGGCATCAAAAACTCTACTATACGATGAGAACGCGCGTCGCGCGCTGGAGCGTGGCGTCAATAAGGTCGCAGACGCGGTCAAAGTAACCCTCGGTCCGAAGGGCCGAAACGTCGTTCTGGACAAGAAGTGGGGCAGCCCAACGATCACCAAAGACGGCGTCACCGTAGCTAAGGAAATTGAGCTCGAAGATCCGTATGAGAATATGGGCGCCCAACTCTGCAAAGAGGTTGCGAGCAAAACGAACGACGTGGCAGGCGACGGTACTACCACAGCCACCGTCTTGGCCCAGGCGATCGTCAACGAAGGTCTTCGCTACGTCACTGCGGGTGGTAACCCAATCGCAGTTAAGCGAGGTATCGATAAGGCTGTCGAGCACGTTATCGCAACGATCAAGGCATGTTCCCAGCCGATCAAAGACAAAGAGCAGGTCGAGTTTGTTGCATCGATTGCAGGCAACGACACCGAGATCGGCAAGCACGTAGCCGAAGCAATGGATAAAGTCGGAAAGGACGGCGTCATTACCGTTGAAGAATCCAAAGGTCGCGATACTCAACTTGAAGTCGTCGAGGGAATGCAATTCGACCGAGGCTACATCAGCCCTTATTTCGTAACCGACCCAGAGCGCATGGAAGTGGTTCTCGAGAATCCGCTGATCCTCATCCACGAGAAGAAGATTGGCAACGCTCAGGAGTTCCTTCCTTTCCTTGAGAAAGCGGCGGCGGCACGACGACCGATCTTGATCATCGCTGAGGATATCGAGGGCGATGCTTTGGCTACTACGGTTCTAAATAAGATCCGCGGCGTCCTACAAATCGCGGCAGTGAAGGCTCCGGGATTTGGAGATCGACGCAAGGCGATGATGGAAGACATCGCAGTGCTCACAAACGGCAAGTTTGTAAGCGAGGATCTCGGTACAAAGCTCGAAAACGTGGCGATCGACATGCTCGGTACCGCAAAGAAAGTTATTATCACTAAAGAAGAGACGACGATCATTGAAGGCGCAGGCACGAAGGATGCGGTCCTCGGTCGAATCAGCTTGATTCGAAATCAGATCGAAAAGACCGATAGTAACTACGATCGCGAGAAGCTCCAAGAGCGACTTGCCAAGCTCAGCGGAGGAGTCGCCGTCATCAAAGTCGGCGCCAGCACCGAGACAGAACTCAAAGAGAAGAAGCACAGGTTCGAGGATGCGCTCAGCGCGACTCGTGCAGCCGTCGAAGAAGGAATCGTTGCAGGCGGAGGCACTACGCTTCTGCGGGCCGCAACGCTTCTGTCAACCGAGGGATTAACGGGCGACGAGTTGACGGGAGTCAACATCGTCAAGCGAGCGCTTGAAGAGCCAATTCGGCAGATTGCGAAGAACGCTGGCTATGAGGGTTCGGTAGTGGTCGAGCATGTACGAGCAGCCGCAGAGGGCTTCGGCCTTAATGCGCTCACCGGCGAGATTGTCGACCTGGTCAAGGCCGGCATCGTCGATCCTGCCAAGGTCACCCGAAGCACGATTCAAAATGCAGCTTCGATCGCTGGATTGATTCTCACAACGGAAACTCTCGTTGTAGAGAAGCCAGAACCCAAGAAGTCAGGCGGAGGCGGCGGCGCCCCCGGCATGGGCGGAATGGGCGACTACGATATGTAGTCAGCTTCGCTAACGGGATACGGGACAGAAATCTCTAACGAGGTTTCTGTCCCCTGCCCCTTTTTAATTTCTCCTTAGAGTGAAGCGATCCGGCGCGTGATCGCACATCCCGTCCGACCTTGAATCTAATAAACGCAGCACTTTTCGTTGGCGAGAACATAAAGCTCGAACGTTAAGAACGCAAGAAACCAGCTTGTCTCTCTAAAATCTGGAACCAGCGACTATCACGCAGCGGACTTGCGTCCGCGACCCATGTGCGGACTCGCGTCCGCGCTCCTCGGAGACAACTACCCCAAATTCGGTCATCTAACTGCCGATGCCCCAGTCGCCTTCCCAAGAAAGCAGGGTAAAAGCAGAGCATGCCCTTATTCGATCATGCGAAAGAAGCCTATGCCGACCTCGGTATAGACGCTGACGCCGCCATCACCAAAGCGTTGTCCGTTCCGATCTCCATCCATTGTTGGCAGGCGGACGATGTCTCCGGGTTTGAATTGCACGATGAGGCGACCGATTCGGGTGGGATCATGGCCACCGGCAACTATCCTGGTCGAGCCAGAAATGCGGTTGAGGTTCGTCAAGACCTAGATCGTGTGTTATCTTTGGTGCCGGGAGTACATCGGGCAAACCTTCACGCGACGTACGCTGAAACCGACGGCAAGGCGGTCAGTCGAGACGAGCTCGAAGTTAAGCATTTTGCGAATTGGATCGATTGGGCCAATGCGAAAAGGATCAAACTCGATTTCAATCCGACGTACTTTGCTCATCCACAAGCTTCTTCGGGATTTACTCTTTCTAGTGCGGACGCTGAGATTCGGTCGTTTTGGATTCGCCACGGCATCGCATGCCGAAACATCGCAAGCGGGATGGCTCAAGCGTTGGGCGGCGAGTGCATACATAATCACTGGATCCCCGATGGCGCGAAGGATGCCACCGTTGATCGGTGGGGACCAAGGAAGCGGCTCATCGAGGCTTACGACGAAATCCTCAGGGGGCCTCTCCCAGGATGTGTCGATGCCGTTGAAAGCAAGCTTTTTGGTCTTGCTTCCGAAGACTACGTCGTCGGTTCTTTCGAATTCTATCTAAGCTACTCTCAGACGCGTAAAGTTGTGTTGTGTTTGGACATGGGTCATTTCCATCCAACCGAATCTGTCGCCGATAAACTCTCTTCTATTCTCCAGTTTCAAGATCGCGTGCTGTTGCATACCAGCCGACCGATGCGATGGGATAGCGATCACGTCGTTCTTTACAACGACGACCTGCGAAATGTATTCCTGGAGCTTGGCCGTGGCAAAGCGATCGATAGGGCAATCGTCGCACTAGACTTCTTTGATGCCAGCATCAATCGAATCGGAGCCTACGTCATCGGCATTCGGTCGACCCGCAAGGCGATCCTCCATGCGCTTCTCGAGCCATCTATGATGGTCCAAACCTTTGAACGCGAGGGAAAGAACGCCCAAAAATTAGCCATGTTGGAAGAATTCAAGACGCTCCCATTCGGCGCCGTCTGGGATGAACTCTGCGAACGCGCAAACGTTCCCGTCGGCAAAAACTGGATTTGCGAAATGGAAGTCTACGAAAGAAGCGTCCTGAGTAGTAGGTAGTAGAAGGCAATACCCAACACCGTCTCCGAAAATGAACAACAATTATCCTAGCGCATCCCAAGCGATTCGAAACTTGGCAGATCTTAAACTCGCCTATAAAGTAGTACACACGGAGGGCCTATTTAGGATCTTCCAATTCGAGTCGCCGTTCGTCAGCGGAAGCGAGTATTGGGTCATCAACGAGAAAGGGTTTCTCTGGGAGCCCGCCAAGAATATCGATGAAGCCATGGCTTACCTTGAATCGGAAGAAGCGAAAGATTACCAAGACCGAGAGGATTTGTCCGGCTAGATGTCCAAGCCGTCGCGTCGTCCCATTCGTCCTATTGCAACCGTTGTCTGCAATTCATGAAGCGCGCCAATCCCCGAATCTGCGCTAAATTAAACGAATGCATCTATTTGCCGCCGCTCTGAGCGTCATCCTTGCTTTCGGCGCTCGACAACAAGCGGCGAGACTGAATCTGCCCGATCGGAAGCCGGATGCGCCGGTCGGATCCGATTTTGCGAAGCAAATCGAAAGCCTGCCCCTGCGGCAGCGCGAAGAGCGAATCTTCAAGGAGATTGACGAGGGCAACGTGCCAGATTTCCTCCGTAATCTTGTGCCCGTCAACGTCTCGTGTGACGACAACCACAAAATCGTTTACGGCCGTATCTTTGTTGCTCCAGACTATTTAGCTGTCGGGACTGACGCCGATTATTTTTTGATTCCGATGACTCCCTTTACCGCCCAACGGATTGCGGATCGTCTTCACTGCATCTTGCCGACACCCAAAATGGTCGATTCGATATATGAAAGCGCGGGCGTGAAGCTCACTCCTGCGCCAATTCAACCTACGCCCGCCATGACGACGGTGAAGGTTTTCCTTGAGCATAACAAAACCGTGTACGACCAGCGAATTGCGGACCCGACGCCCTATGGAGCGCTTACCGCAGGGCATAAGAAGGACATCGTCATATGTCGAGCGTTGGCGGAGTCCAAAGGGAAAGTCGCTATATATGGCTGGCACAAAAAGGACGGTAAGCCTATTCAGCCCCTCTACCTCGGACACACCGCGACGTGGGCAGACTATAGCCACGGCGTAAGATTGATTTCGGAAACGATGGAGGTAAGTGGCGTGACAAGGCGCGTCGTCGACGTATTGCGAGATCCCGCCGAGTCGGCTCTACTCAGCGACGAGGGACCCATTGATCAAGCCGCATATCTGTTTCAACAATTTCCGATCGATCGGACCTCGCCTCTTGTCGCCGACGCTGGGGAAAGGATCGAATCGTTCTCACCCGTCCCAGGCGTCCGAATCGTGATCAATCGTCCGGAGACCCTGCAACAAAACGTTCGCCTTGTGATCTACGCGCTGCCGAACGGAAACACGATCGAGCAGACAATCGGCCGAAAAACGTCAGCCGACGAAGATTGGCATTACGATATCCAGCACATTGGCGCCCAAACCCGTTTTCTTCGAGCTCGAATGAGCGACGAAAGTCTCGTGGTTGCCTATCTTGAGTCGAGCAACCACGCGTGGCCGACGTGGCTACATGGCCCCAAGGTCGATCCGACCGTCACAACCGCGATCTATAGCGCATTGCTCGCGCGGTTTGCCAACAACAACGTTCGCGTCGTTCTCGATTCCCACAGCGGAGGCGGAGCGTTTATATTTGACTTCTTGAAGTCGGTTCAAAAAATTCCGGATCAAATCGACCGAATCGCATTCCTTGACTCCGAGTATAACTACGATTCCGCAACTCATTTGAAGAAGATTTCTGCGTGGCTGAAGCAGGGAAATCGTTACTTATGCGTCATCGCATACGACGATGCTTCAGCGATCTACAAGGGAAAGCCTCTCGTTACCGCTTCAGGCGGTACCTGGGGGAGAAGCCACGCCATGCTGACGGACCTCGGGCGCGCATTCGACATTCATCGATTGAATAACGTTGATCCTGAGAAGTATGTGGGACTCGATGGCCACATTACCTTCCTTCTAAAGGAAAACCCGACGCACCAGATTTTCCATACCGTTCAAGTGGAGCGAAACGGCTTCATCGAAAGCATCCTTTCCGGCGAACCCACCGAGGAAGACGGCTACAAATACTTCGGTCGCCGAGCCTACACAAAGTTCATCCGGGACTAGGCCCTCCGGTGAGCGTAGGAGCGCTTAGCGTTGTAGCGCTCAAGGGCATTGAAAATGTTCTGGAACTCTCCGAGGCATCAAATCTCAGATTGAGCTTGATGGCTTCTCACCTCAATGCGATAATGCCCTTCTGTTCCGAGACCCTATCCCTCAGCCCCCCACTTAGCCCCAAACCCAATGCTTCTTGTAATCGTGAGCAAAATATGTTATAGTTTTATCACGTATTGGAGGATTGTGGAATCGGAGACCGTCTGGCGAGCGCTGGCTAGTCCCCATCGAAGACGACTTTTGGATCTGCTGCGGGACGGCCCCCAAACTACGGGGCAACTTTCGAAAACGCTGTCCGAACTCAGCCGATTCGCCGTCATGCAGCATCTAGGAGTACTCGAAGAGGCAGGCCTCGTTCTATTTAGAAAAGAGGGAAGGGTCCGCTTAAACTACGCGAATCCTGTTCCGTTGCGAGAAATGTACGACCGCTGGGTCAACCAGTATGCGTCGAGCGCGGCCGAGACGGCCCAACACTTGAGACGATATGCAGAAAACTCTAAGGAGGTGGCTCCTCAATTGGACCACAACGAATATAGGCTCGTAAAAATCGAGATGGAGATGCGTATCAATGCGCCGCGAGAGAAAGTCTTCGCGGCTTTGACGTCGGAGTACGATCATTGGTGGCCCCATCGTTACAAACCAGATTCGACTTGCTACGCGGAGGGACGTGTTGGGGGTTACATCGGGGAGAAATTTAAGAATGGCGGAGGTGCGGTTACAGGAATGATCGTTTATTTCGACCCTCCTTACAAGATCGTCTCAAGTTCCCCAAGCTCGCTGAGCAAGGGTTCGTCCGCTTACTCGATCGATACCTTGGAACCGGACGGCGAAGGCTGCATCTACAAGCGCGAGCTGAGTGTCTGGGGCACCGTTCCGCAAGAAATGGAGAAGATGTTCCGGGAGGGATCAAAAGCTCTAATGGAAGATGCCCTAAAAGGATATTTAGAAGATGGAAAGCGCTATTCTGCGCCGGTGCCGCAATGATCCCAATGATTTTAGGTCTTGGGATTGTGGTAACGACCAAGTCGCTTGGCACCGATACAATCAACGATTTGGCGTTTAAAAAACTGTCGACCTTGGTTGGCGGAGAATGGACGGGCGCCTTAGGAAAGATGACCGTCAAATTCACCTACAAGTTTGCCGAGGGTGGGAAGATGATAGAAGGTACGGGGCATCTGACTCAAGGCGCAAAGCCAGTGATGAATATGAACTCCAAATATGGTTGGGATCCTCAAGCAAAGCAAACGTATTACATCGACTTTCACGGTCACGACACCGTGTACAGCGGCCACATCACGTGGAAGAACAACCAATTCTTGATTGACTTCGTGGGTTTGATCGGAGATAAGGGGCATTGGATCACCTACTGCGACATGCCAACAAACGATCGATTTGAATTCAACATGTTCGAGTATAAAGGAGGCAAGCTAGTGCCAACTCACCTTGCGGTGAAGTTGCATCGGGCTTCGTGAGAGCGTTAAAGCGTTGAGCGTTCAAGGGCGATTACTCGCTAGATCCCCCCTCGAACGCTTAGCGCTACAACTCTCCACATCTCCGACGCTCAACGCTCTAACGCTTATCCCCACACCGCCCAAACCACGTAAGACCCGTACCCAAGAGCCAGGAAAGCGAATAGGGAATTCAGGAGTGCGTGACCGATCACGAATTGCTCCCCTTCGGGCCAATCCGACTGTTTGTAATAAAAGCAATCGACCAAGATTCGGAGTATCCAGAACGTGAAGGCGAAACTCGCGATGCCTATGGCTGCCGGTTCGCGATTTATGAACGAGCGGTGCAGTGCAAGGGTAAGGGTTCCGAAGGCAACGATTGTCAGGACTATAAACGAGCCATTCGTCCACATCAGCTTCCGATTAAGTGGACTCAATCGCGGAAGTTCTTCCTTCCAGCGAAGCCGTGCAGGTACTTGGAAACTAGCCATCAATACCAGCAACTGCATCGCTCCCAACACCCATAATCCACGGTCGACAAACCAAACCGGCGAATGGTCAGTCAGAAACGTGTTCAACCAATGGAACAGCGGAACGATAAATTTGTTGCGGAAGCCCAAATGAAAGAGAAGGGGAATCGGTAATAGGATGACGGCCCAGGTTATTATCCTGGACCGAACCTTGATGCGTTTCTCCGCTAACACGGCGGCGCCCTGAATCGCGAAATATAGCAACGGACCTCCATACCCGGATCCGGATGGGTAACTCAGTGCCAACTCGTGCAGTAATCCCGAAATCAGGAACACACCGAATACCGCCCAGCGTAGTCCCACAACTCTAGATAGAGGACGGATCATTAGTTGTCGATCCATCTCGACGAATGGTCTATTCCATCTCTGAGTCCAAAACTCGGATAAGGTCGAGCTCTTCAATGGTTGATCAAACAGTGGGCCGACCCTCCTGCCGAACAGCGTAGCAAGGCTGCTTAATACGTCCGAGATTCCGAAGTGGACCGTCAAGAGCAACGCGCAAATTCCAACCCACCCGACAACTTGATCCGAGAGTCGTTGGGCAAGAACAGCCACTGAAAATGAAATTGCCAATCCCAGGTAAACGAACAGGAGGCCGCGAGTGAACCTGACGCCAGTATTTCTACTCGGCAGTTCGCGAACATTGAAGCCGCCTATGTCCATACCCGGCCAAACAGTCATGTAGACCCCCAATGCCCACGGTCCCAGCTTTCGCACGACATCGCGACTTTGCGTCGTCAGAATGCTCCCCTTAAACGCATAAAGCAAAAAGAGACTGGCGCAGATCAGCCGCCAACAGGGAGCCATGTCGCGCTGAACCGCCAGCAAAGCGAATCCGGCGATGGGAAACGCCCAAACAAGCATTCTGCGTCGGTTCGGCTTTCTGATGGTGAGAGGCAATACCCAGCAAAACACATACAGAAGAAGCCAACTCAAGACCGCGTATTCAGTCATATTCAAATAATACTTTCAATGATAATTGAAAGTTGTGAAACT
>Ga0206958_1300_pt1 | contig 10513 bp, 7 predicted proteins | sample Alteio_BWOrgHeat_33_FD_152968 | JGI IMG/M metagenome (GOLD analysis project Ga0206958, IMG submission 152968) | Enriched cells from forest soil in Barre Woods Harvard Forest LTER site, Petersham, Massachusetts, United States -... | ecosystem: Environmental > Terrestrial > Soil > Temperate forest > O... | reverse complement strand
AGCTTGAGGAAGTATCGACCCTCTTTCCGAATAGACTTACCGTGGTTCGTGGAGATGTTTCCGAAGAACAGACATCGATTGATTTCACGAACGCTGCGTTGGAACGATTCGGCAGAATAGACATTCTCGTAAGTAATGCCGCAATCAGCATAGTTAAGGAACTCCATTTGCATTCGCCCCAGGAATGGGACTCCGTAATGAATGCAAACGTTAAAAGCTTGTATTGGGCAGCCCGCCACGTGATACCGGTGATGATTAAACAACATAAAGGCTTGGTTCTTATCAGCGGATCAATCTCTGGTGAAGCTGGTATTCCAACCCAAGGCGCTTATGCACCATCAAAGGGGGCGCTACACCAAATGGCGAGACAAATGGCAATCGAGTACGCGAAACACGGGATTCGTGTCAACACGATAGCTTGCGGAACAGTGGACACGCCAATTGTGCATCAGTCCGCCGCATCATCGGGAGATCCGGAAGGATATTGGGCGATGTTGAAAAATGTGCATCCGATCGGTCGGGTCGCGAGCGCTGAAGAAGTAGCGAGCTTTTACACTTACATGGCTTCCGAATTCGCCACATTTTTCACAGGCGCCACTCTGATGATGGATGGCGGTTATACCGCCCAGTAGGAGCTTTCATGAACACGATGTTGGCTGCTCGATATCTCGGTCCTGATCGTATAGAGGCCAAAAAAATATTTCTTCCTGAAATAGGCGAGGATGAAGCGCTTATTGAAGTGGAGGCGTGCGGATTCTGTGGATCCGACATAAACATAGTCGCGGGCACGCATCCGCGCGCTATTGCGCCCTTAACGCTTGGCCACGAACTCTCGGGAAGGATCGTTCAGATCCGAACATCGGGCAACGGCTTTAAAATTGGGGATCGGATCACGACATATCCGCTCATTACATGTGGTAGGTGCTACGCGTGTACACACGGTATGGCCCATGTATGCAGGCAACTTCGTCTGTTTGGTTTTGATGTCGATGGTGGAATGGCAGAGTTCGTAAAGCTTCCAGTCTCTTCTCTTTTGAAATTACCTGCCGGAATGTCAGCGCAAACTGGAGCTCTCATTGAGCCCCTAGCGGTCGCCGTTCACGGTGTCTCGCGGACCAATCTTCAGAACGCTCGAATCGTAGTGGTTATGGGAGCCGGGCCAATCGGGTTACTTACTGCTCTTGTAGCACGCACTAAGGGGATAGAGAACATCTTTGTCAGTGACGTGCTGCAATCGCGGAGAAAACTCGCCGAGAGTCTTGGTTTCAAGGCAGTTGCCGCTGGAGAGGAGCTCCGCCAGTTCGTAATGAACGCTTCAGACCAAAATGGAGCAGACGTCCTTTTTGAATGTGCGGGTCACCCATCTTCAGCTCGCGAGATGACATCGCTTGTGCGATCCCGTGCGGTAATCGTCAACTTGGGCGTCTTCAAGGAACCCGTGAAAATTGACATGCAGGCTGTCAACTTTAAAGAAATCACCCTCCTCGGATCAAGAGTTTATCAACGCAGTGATTTTCAAGATGCAATCGACCTTGCGATGCGTTTGCCGTTGGAAAAGATCGTGACTCACTCCTATGCTTTGAATCATGTAACTGATGCATTCAAACAGTTCCGTTCCGGTGACGTCTGCAAAGTCATGGTTCTACCCGGGCAGGAGATGTCATGAACCCTTTCAGTCTTGAGGGACAATTAGCACTTGTCACGGGAGGAACACGGGGCATCGGCTTGGGAGCCGCGAGAGCGCTTGCCGAATCGGGAGCCAGCATCATCCTTGTCGGACGCGACCACGATGAACTCCAACGTTCTGCTTTGAGTCTACGCAACCCATCTTCACAAATTCATGTTTCGGCTTTTGACCTTTCTCAGGCAAATGAGATTAGACCTTGGTTCTATGAGCTATGCGAGAAGACAGGTTCACCCGATATCCTCGTCAATTCTGCCGGTATTTCTCGCCGGGGGCCCGCTATCGATCTTTCACTTGAAGACTGGAACGACGTGATGGAATTAAACGCTACAGCCATTTTTGAGTTGAGCCGAAACTTCGCTCGAATTCGTATCCAAGAGGGAAAAGGGGGGCGGGTAATCAACATCGCCTCCCTGATGACAGCTGCCGCTCGCCCTGGAACGGCGCCCTACACCGCGTCCAAGGGAGCTGTCGGACAGCTCACAAAGGTATTGGCCATTGAGTGGGCGAAACATGGGATTCTGGTGAACTCGATTGGACCTGGATACATCGATACAGACCTCAACAAGCCACTAATCGACGATGTTGATTTCGACAGTTGGGTGAAAACAAGGTGCCCGCTTGGTAGGTGGGGTGTCCCTGAAGATATTGCATGGCCTGTGGTCTTCCTGGCGAGCAAAGCCGCGAGTTTTATCACTGGACAAACGATCTATGTGGATGGGGGCTGGCTCGCTACCTTTTAGCACATCGATTAGCTTTCAATTAACGGAATCGATTCGCAAAATTATTATTTATTGTCTATAAATCAAGGCTTTCCATCAGAAACCGAGGATTTTATGTATTCATCTCAAACCGCTATGACGGCATCATCGCCAGCAAAAGTAGGTCTTAATCGTACCGTGATCGAAAGTACGATCGCTGCTGCCCTGGGCGGACTTCTTTTTGGTTTTGATACTGCCGTAATTGCGGGCATAACGAAGGCCCTGACCACACGGTTTCAACTGACACCGACGACCCTAGGTCTCACTGTCGCAATTGCTCTCTGGGGAACCATTGTTGGGGCAGCAACGGGCGGCTATGCAGGGGATCGATTTGGCCGACGGGGCAGTCTGCGAGTTTTAGCGGTACTATTCATTGCCTCAGCACTCGGCTGTGCATTTGCTTGGGATTGGATCTCGTTCATGATTTTTCGATTCGTCGCTGGGATAGCAATCGGAGCGTCTTCCGTGGTGGGTCCGATGTATATTGCCGAGATCGCGCCCGCCCACTGGCGCGGACGAATGGTGGCATCGTTTCAACTTAACATTGTTTTTGGGATTCTCGTCGCCTACTTTTCAAATTATGTGATTGGGACGTTCGGCTTGGGGGCCAATGAATGGAGATGGAAGCTTGCTGTTTCGGCGATTCCGGCCAGCCTCTTCCTTCTGATGCTTTTTCGAATACCGCAAAGTCCGCGATGGTTAGTTGAAAAGGGCCGAACTCGAGAGGCCGAATCTGTTCTTGATTTGATTGCTGGAGATGCAGCCGAGGCAGAACTATCTGAAATAGAGCAGTCCCTGGCTAGTGACCGCGTTGCTGGAAATCAACCTCTATTTTCACGGCGTTATCGTATCCCTGTGATGTTGGCCATCACGATTGCCTTGTTCAATCAATTTTCAGGAATCAATCCAATTCTCTATTACCTGAACGATATTTTCTCAAGTGCAGGATTTACGAAGGTCTCCGGTGATTTGCAAGCGGTCGCAATTGGAGCCACGAATCTCATCTTCACCGTTGTGGCAATGTCAGTGATAGACAAGTTAGGTCGTAAAAAGCTTCTCATTCTTGGTTCGGTGGGTACGTTCGTTTGCTTATCCATCATCAGTTTTATCTTCTTTACAGGAAAGCATAAGAACGTGCTTATCTGGCCTCTCGTGGGATTTGTTGCCTTTTTTGCTGTATCCCAAGGGTCAGTTATCTGGGTTTATATTAGTGAAGTTTTTCCGAACTCGGTTCGAGCCAAAGGACAGAGTCTGGGGAGTTTTACTCACTGGCTCACCTGCGCGAGCCTTTCAAATCTTTTCCCCATTGTCGCTGCCCACAGTACCTCAGGCCCATTCATATTTTTCACCAGCATGATGGTTCTTCAATTTATCGTTGTTCTGCGTTTCTTTCCTGAAACAAAGGGATTCACCTTGGAGCAGCTTCAGGCAGTGCTCGAGACCAAGTAGCGGCTCAAACGACGGGGTGCCACAAACGCAATTTTGTTCCCACATTAGAAGGTTCAAAGTTCATCCGTTCCCGTCGGGTAAGTTATGTATTCGGGGCGTTACCCGTGTACTATAGAGAAAATATTAACTCGGAAAGGCTATATCTAAGTGAGGTCGACATTGCCAAGCAGGCTTATTGGGCATCTCTCCATTCAGAGCGCTCCCCAGGCTGCCGCACAAGCCATCCGAGAAGCACTAATTTCAGGGGAGCTTAAAGCGGGTGATCGACTTTTAGAGCAAAGGTGGGCAGAACGACTTGGGATTGGGCAACCTACTCTTAGAGAGGCCTTGAGAGAGTTGGAGTACCAAGGCCTGCTCATAAAACAACCTCAACGAGGGACTTACGTGGCCCAATTGAGCCCAGAGGACTATCGCCGAATCCTTGAAATCCGCATCCCCCTCGAATCTATTGCGATCGGTAGAGCTGCGAAAAGGCTCACAGACGAAGCAAACGCTGAGCTGACGGATTTGGTTATGACGATGGCTGGTACCGGTAAGGAAATCGATGTCAAAAATTTCCACGATTGCGACGTTTCATTCCACCGCAAGATTTGGGAATTGGCCGACAACGAGTATTTGCAAGAGCTTCTTGAGAAGATCACATTTCGTCTGTTCGTATTCTCTGTCGTGGGCAGATGGCCGGACGCTCCAAACGCGATGAGTGAACGACTTGCGGCCGTCCAGCAACACATGGGGATTTTGGAAGGTATCAGAACGCGCGATCCCCAGCGAGCACAACGTCAGTTTGTCAGGCACACCGTCGAATACTGGAACAAGCAATACGGATTGACCTTGAGCGAAGAAGACCTCCTAATGTCCAAGAGCTAATTAAAGGGAGAGAAATCGCATTCGTAACCACTTGACCCAACTGGATGTCGGTAGGTTTTAAGGCTCCTCGACAGAATCACTGAATTTGATTGTCATTAGCTATCAGGCCTAGCAGCGGAAGGCATGTCCTGACTTGGAGACATTGTTCCTCCTCAGAAGTGGCTTGGTGTCAATGATTTACCCGTACCCCGAATTTTGGGGAAACGATCGCACCTCCGATTAACAACTGATACGTATCTAATCCGCACAAGTGCTGACCTCATAAATGTGTTGAAATTCCGTTTTGACAACTGCAATAGATAATCTATAAACTCGCCTTGCGTAGGAGGAAGCACCAAATTTATGAGCGTTTCAAGACGGCAATTTATTCATTGCATTTCAGCGGCGGGTCTCACCCTTTCTTGTGCGGATCGCAATAGCTGGGCGATCGGAAAAGGGAAGGCGGAAGACTCTGAAATCGAAATTCCTCATACTTTGAACCCTGTACCTATTCAAGCAGTTGTGATTGACGACGACTTTTGGTCCCCTAAGCGAAAGGTTTGGCAGGAGGTCACAATCCGGGACTGTTTCCGCAAGTTCGAGAGCGATCGTGGCGGTGCGCTCAATAATTTCGACAAGGTGAGCGCAGGGCTAAGGGGTGGTCACGCCGGCGACCCATGGATGGACGGCCTTATCTACGAGATGATCCGTGGTGCTTCAGACTTCCTCATCTCACATCCCGATCCAGAGCTAGAACGACAATTGGATGGATATGTTGACCGAATTGCCGCAGCAGCAGCGAAGGATGCTAGGGGGTACATCAACACGTACACGCAGTTGGTTGAACCTGGGCATGACTGGGGATTGAAAGGGGGTTTGCAGATCTGGCAGCATGAAATCTATAACCTGGGGGCTTTGATCGATGCTGGCATTCACTACTATCGCGCGACTGGAAAAACCGCTCTCCTAGAGTCGGGGGTAAAAATTGCAAACTACATGTACGACTTCATGGGACCAGCGCCAAAGAAAAATATTGTTCCCTGCCACCCTTTGCCTGAAGAAGCTTTGGTGAGGCTGTATGAACTGTTCCATGAACAACCAACACTTAAGGAGAAGGTTGGACTTCCGGTCAATGAGACTAACTATCTTCGCTTGTCACAATTCTGGATCGAAAACAGAGGAAATAATATCGGGAAACCCGATTGGGAAAAGAACCGACAGGCCGCCGAGCAATTTGTTCGAAATCAGGAATACGGTGATGGACGTCCTTCTTGGGGGAGATACGCTCAGGACGACGTACCAGTTTTTGAGCAAAAGGAAATAGAAGGCCACGCCGTTCGCGCGACCCTGCTTTGCGCGGGCATCGCGGCAGCATATAGGGTAAACAACGACTCTCGCTACGGAGATACCTCAGTCAGACTGTGGGAAAACATGGTCTACAAGCGCATGCACGTCACCGGCGGAGTGGGCGCATATGCACAAGAGGAGAAATTCGGACCGGACTACACATTACCTAACGATGCCTACTTAGAGACATGTGCCGCAGTCGGAGCAGGTTTTTTTCATCAAAACATGAATTCGGCTTTCGGTCACGCGAGATATGTGGACGAACTTGAACGAACGCTCTATAACGGAGCGTTGGCTGGAGTTTCTCTGAAAGGAGACACATACTTTTACGAAAATCCGCTTGAGGGGACTACGAAGCGTACAAGGTGGGTATGGCACGAATGCCCATGTTGCCCACCGATGTTCATCAAATTCATGGGAGCAATGCCAAGTTACATCTATGCCACAGATCATGAAAGTGTCTATGTGAACCTTTTCGTCGGTAGTCGCGCCACAATTAAGGTGCAAGATGCGCAAATGATTTTAAAACAAACGACCCAATATCCCTGGGATGGCGCTATCCGGATCGATGTTGAGGCCGCGCCGACAGAATCAACAAAGCTAATGCTTCGAGTTCCGGGTTGGTGTCGGGGTGAAAGTTTGACTGTCAACGGAAAACGAATCGCAACTGATCAACGGGTTCGCGGCTATGTGCAGATCGACCGGCCGTGGAGGAGAGGAGACGTCGTGGCATTGACGCTTCCAATGCCGATTAGAAAAGTCCGCGCCAATCTGGCCGTTAAAGCGGATATCGGGCGCGTCGCACTTATGCGTGGTCCGATCGTTTATTGTTTGGAATCTGCAGATAACGCCGGCTCGACTCAGAACATCGCCATCAAAGATGCTTCCCTCGACGCGCAGGTGCGCCACGACCTAATGGGGGGGCTAGTAGTCGTAGAGGGAACTGCGGCTTCTCCTAAGTCTGAAAGCCATGATCTCTACACTACGGCGGACCAGGCTTCTGATACTTCGATCAAGATTCTTGCAATTCCCTACTATGCAAACGCGAACAGAGGCCCCGTCGAAATGACAGTCTGGTTACCCTTCGAATCCTAGCGGCAGATCTGCTGCATGTTCACCTCGACTCGAGAGTTTAGATTTAGCGTTGCCTTCAGTCAATAGTTGTAAATCCGACCGGATGAAGCTAGTTCGATGACGCACTTTCCGCAATACCTCGCTGCGCTGTCTTAGGCTGTTCGCAGTAAGGCCATATGCCAAGTCGCAAATCCGCGATCTATAAACTTTCAATTTCGTCCATCCTTCAGAGACACTTCCAGGGTCTTCCAATCTGCCACCCCCGTTGGCGCGCCCCCTGCATCGATACACAACCGCTACAAATCCGTAAATTTTCCTGGATAAAGCCATCCGGTCAAACGATCACGATTTCACTCCCTGCTTTCGCAAAATAATCGTATTCAGGGCTTAGCTCTATACCCCATCCCGGTTTCTCGGGCACAAACCACTGGCCGTCTCGAAAAGCGTAAGCTGACGAATCAAAAGCGAAGTCATGGTATCGATCATCTTCGACTAGTGGAATATTTCTTTTGATCTTTGCTGCATGTAGACACGCAAGCTTTCCCAACTCGCTCATCCAATTATGAGGAGCAACGTTGGCGCGATACGGCATAGCTAAGTCTGCCGCATATAGCACCTTTGAAAAACCGCACGTTCGCATATCAGGTTGGATATATCGATAGAGACCATTCTCCAGAAAGGGAATAAAGGCGTCCATATTTCGAACGCTCTCCCCATCTGCCACAGGGGTGTCGGCGTTTATCTCTCGGATCGAATGAAGGAGGTCGCCGTACTCCTGGACGGTCTCTGGGAAAATTTCTTCAATCCAATTCAATCCGTACGGGGAGCACTCTCGTAGAAGCCGTACGGCCCAGTCGAAATGGCCTTGGTAGCCATTGTTCGCATCCGCCATCAGATTCATATTGGCACCTACTGCTTCCCGCGCAGCGATGACTGCCTCAATGTCTCTTACTACGCCGGCTTCCCCGGGCATCCATTTCAACGGCCTTCCTATCTTGATCTTTAGTCCACGATACCCGTCCGCACGTATAGCCTTCGCCAGTTGCCCGACCTGTTCTGCGCCCTTTCCTGTCGCAACATCGACAAAATAAAGAGATCCAGCATTAGCATCGATACCGTCGCGGACGGAGGGGCCAAAGAGGCTGTAGACAGGACGGCCTTTCAATTTGCCGATCAAATCAAGCAGGACTAATTCGAACCAACAATTTTGTTCATCTCTCAGCAATGATTCGAACTCCGGGGCATAACCAACAATGTGATCGCCTTGCCAAACGAACACAGCCTCAGGGCTAACGCCGATCATTCTTTTTAGAAAAGACAGACCCGCTTCTCGAATCGGCACATATCCTTCTACTCCCAACCCATAGGTTCCGTCTGAAAGGGAGGCCCGTACTATGCGGATTGCACCATTTTTGCCCACTGGACGTTTGTCGTATGCATTCATCGCGACGGGCCGAAAAAAATCACCCGGAACTTGAAGAATACTTATCTTCATAATCACGGGGAGGTTAGCGATTTTTAATCTCTCGGCTCTCGACAAGAGAGTGGCTCCAGCCACAAATGAAGCACTTCCTAAAAACCAACGACGGTCAACATTTGCCATTGAAGATGCCTTTGAAGGTTCAGCAAGGTTAGTTTGAAGGGATACGATATATGCATCAGAAAGTATCAGGCTAACGTCACAACGCAAGTATCCCCATGTTTGATCGTGACCTCGCATTTTGCCAAATTTCCATTTTTGTTGAACACTGCGAGCGGTTTTGCGCTTCGATCTTTCGCCTCCATCGGCAATTTGCCAGATTCTGAACGCGACACAATGTCAATTTTGATCGAGTCGCGATCCACAATTGTGTAATTGACTGTGCTCGTGGAACCCAGGAAGTTAAGATTGGTAATCCCGTAGACTCTGCCTGGCACTCGCATATGGGCTGGAAATGTTGGCGTAAGATGAAACTCCTTAGCTGTAGAGTCGAATCCTTCGCGAAATCCGACAACGTTGCGGATAAGCAGGGCGGGCAGCGTGGCGCCCCAACCATAGTTCTCGCATCCACCAGGATTATTCTCATCGATTGGCCAGAATTCGTTGGCGATGCCGGGGGCACGATATCTATATTGCACGGGAAATTCACTTGTGATTTTCTTCGTGCCCTCGGAAGACGACTTTTCAGTCGGAATTGGCTTGATTTGTCTTGCGTCTGTTCTTGCATACGCCCGATTGGCGGTCTCTGCCAGAATCTCAGCAAGCAGATCACGTTTGCCCGCGTTCCAAGCAGCCTCGGAGAATGGCAACATGAACGACGGCCACTCTAGCCAGAACTTTGGATTGTCCGCGAAGTACTGAAATCGCGGCGCAATGGCCATGATCTGCTCTTCAGTGGCCAAGCCTGCCGCGACCGGATAAAGCATCATCACGTCGTAGTAGTCGTGGAGGATTATTGGCTTATTTGCGCGCGCGTCAAAGTCACGAAACCAGCCGTCGACGCACATGGAACGAGTTGACTGGATCCGCTTCTCGGCAAGAGTCTTCCAGCGTTCGCGATCCAGCGGTCTGTCGGCGACTTCAGCAAAAAGCACCATGCTCATGAAGGCATCTGCCATTGCAGCCTCGATATCGGCGGTACGCACGAAGTCAGAGACGGCAGCGGGATTGCCTTCCGCAACGATGAATCGCTTCGATCCGTCTTGGCCGGATTCCCAACTGCACTTACAGTGAAACCAACCGTCTGTGTCCGTGCGATTCGATAGCCACCAATCAAGGAAGTCCTTCATGTGTGGATACAATTCACGAATCCAGGCACTGTCTCCGTCGCGATGGTAGATGGAACGGATGACATGAAAGGGCATCCCCCATGTCGGCGCAGTTCCAACTTCAGATCCGTCTGCGCAGATCATGTTGACACTCCCGTCCTCTCGCGAACATGGCACGTTCGGCGCCTGAGAATCGGCAAACGTGCCGAGGATAATTGCCTTCGCAAGCTTTGCATCACAGTAGCTAAGCGTCAACGAATCTAGCAGCGTTTCTCCGAGAACCGCACGGGGAGTAAAAATCTGCATACCGTCCCAGGGATGTTTGTAAATCCCAAGAGCTGGACGAATGGTCATGCGCAGGGTCTCAAGATCGTAAATCCACCCGTGTCTCCATGTTTCATGCCAATCTCCGGTGAGAACTGGCGTAGAGGCATAAAAATGGTTGTCTTCTTCAAGCCTCGACTGATAACCAGACTGCGCATTTTGCATCGAACGCCGCGATTCCTTAAGCGCTTCGCCTTGATTCACACCACGCGACAAGCTAATTGTAGTTTTGCAAGTACCCGCTGGCGGCACAGAAATGGAATAACTCTGCAACGTGTAC
>Ga0206958_1299_pt1 | contig 10548 bp, 1 predicted proteins | sample Alteio_BWOrgHeat_33_FD_152968 | JGI IMG/M metagenome (GOLD analysis project Ga0206958, IMG submission 152968) | Enriched cells from forest soil in Barre Woods Harvard Forest LTER site, Petersham, Massachusetts, United States -... | ecosystem: Environmental > Terrestrial > Soil > Temperate forest > O... | reverse complement strand
TTGGTGACGACCAAGCCGCCTTGCGGGGTCGAGGTACCGATGCCGACATTGTTGCTGCCGGTTGTGAGATATTCGTTGGTCCCGGAAAGCGACCAGCCGGCCACACCGGTTGTAGGCGATGTCCAGGTCGCATTACCAAGACTGTCGACGGAAGTCAGCACATAATTGGCCGCCGGCGCTGAGCCGCTCATGGCAAAGCCTATGGCGCGCACCGTGCCAGTAACGTCGAGTTTTTGGCCCGGCGCTAAAGAACCAATGCCCACATTACCTTGCACCAAAAGGCCATTGGTCGGTGCTGTTGTATTGGCATAGGTCGCATTACCTATTGAGGCTGCTCCATTTATTGATAATGGATTTATAAGTGGGCTTGCGTTAGGACCAATTGAAGTTCCTATCCCCAAATTTCCGTTTGAATCAAATACGGTCTTAATCACACCACCGCCGTTGGAAATGACAATCCCGCCTGTTCCTGAATCGTTATTGAGAATTATTGCGCCACCGCCATAAGAATTAATATGTAAATTATTACTGGAATAAGCACTTATAGAGGGCTGTGTCGGAGCACTGCTTGGACCTGAATAAATATCTAAATAATTCCCAACGCTTAATTGTTGTCTAGGCGCCCAGGTGCCAATGCCCACGTTGCCGTTGGTGATAACGAAACCGCCTTGTGGTGTAATCGTACCGACACCAACATTGCCAGAATTTACATTCCAGAACATCGTTGCTGTAGATGGAACATTAGTAGGACTACTAGCTGGACCAATAGCAATTCCACCAACAGCTCCGACACTCACTCCAGGATCATAAAATGAAACCCAATCCAAACCCGAACTATTGAATACCAACTCAGACTTAGCCGTTCCAACTAAAGCATTGTTCGCATAAATAGGCCCACCCGCTACTTCAAGCGTAGTATGTGGACTCGCTGCTGCAATCCCAACATTACCATTCATTACCGTCAACGCCCCAGCCGGTGCCCAGGTGCCAATACCCACGTTGCCGTTCATGACACTCAATCCAGCGGCTGTTGTTAAGGTTGTACCGATACCTACGTTTCCATTGACACTAAGATTATTTGCTCCTGGATCAGTCCAAGGATAAATCTTTCCTATTTGCACACCACCTGAAGGAAATGCTGTAATATTTCCCGAATTATTCCCTGCCACTATAACCGTCGGAAGTGTCGATTTTAAGCTTCCGAACCAGCCGGCATTTCCATTAATATAAAATGATAAATCATTACCTGCATTATCTTTAACCGACATTATATCTGTTCCGGTTGGGCCAACTATGGTCAATGTATTACCCGCCACCCAGGTGCCGATGCCCACATTGCCGTTGGTGACGACCAAGCCGCCTTGTGGGGTCGAGGTACCGATGCCGACATTGTTGCTGCCGGTTGTGAGATATTCATTGGTCCCGGAAAGCGACCAGCCGGCTACACCGGTTGTAGGTGATGTCCAGGTCGCATTACCAAGACTGTCGACGGCGGTCAGCACATAATTGGCCGCCGGCGCTGAGCCGCTCATGGCAAAGCCGATCGTGCGAACGGTGCCTTGTACGTCTAATTTTTGTCCGGGGGCCGTTGAGCCGATGCCAATATTGCCACCAGTAAAGTTAAAGTTTCTTGCTGTGCCTGTCCCTACACCTTGCGAATTAAACGTTACTACATTAGCAGAATATCCAATACCTAATCTTTCGTAATTGCTTGTGTCAGTAAAAGTGTTATATAAATTAAATGTTTGTGCATTTGTTCCATTTCTCAGCGCTAAAGTAGCCGCAGCATCTCGATATAACCTTAAATCTGGACTATTAGTAGCATCATCAGAAAGAGACCATGCCAAATTTTGACCACTTCTCATAGTGACTGCACCTGCTTGGATATCAAACGAAACAACCCCATTCACAACAGTATCTATCGCGCTACCGGATCTGTAATACAATCCATAATTTGTAAATCCATTAAATGCAAGTGCGGGAGCAGCAGCGCTTCCAGTAGCAGGAAGCAAAAGTTGACCTGTACTAATTTGCAATGCACTTGCCGGTACCCAAGTGCCAATACCTACGTTGCCGTTGATGACGACAAGGCTTCCCTGTGGCGTTGTCGTGCCGATGCCCACGTTACCATTGCTGAGAATTCTTGCGACTTCATTAGTGCCATTATTGAATTGCCACGAAGTAGCTCCAGCTGTTTCGTTTAATTGAAATTTCATACTTGCCGCACCATTATCAGTACGTATAGTTTGAAGATTAGCATCATGCATAATTAGGACTTCTTGAAGCTGCGTAGTTCCATTAACTGACAATGGGACGGTGGGAGCGGCTACACCAATACCAACATTTCCATTCATGACGGACAAAGCCCCACCCGGCGCCCAGGTGCCGATGCCGACGTTGCCGTTGGTGACGACCAAGCCGCCTTGCGGGGTTGAGGTGCCGATGCCGACGTTGTTGCTGCTGGTCGACGTATAAACATTCGTTCCGCTCAAAGACCAACCTGCCACACCGGTGACCGGGGACGTCCAAGTCGCGTTGCCGAGGCTGTCGACGGCAGTCAACACATAACCATTGGCTGGAGCTGAGCCGCTCATGGCAAAACCTATCGCGCGCACTGTGCCTTGCACATCGAGGGCCTGGCCAGGAGTAATTGAACCGATGCCGACGTTGCCACCTATCACTGCCAATTTTGCAGAGGAGGATACCAAATCTGTCCCGATACCGACATTGGCCGTGTTAGCTTTTATAATGAATTTGATAAGACTTGTAGCAGTATAGAACCTGATATCATTACCTCCGCCCGCGGTCAAGGTGTTCGCAGCAGCATTAGTTCCCCCCACTTGGAGACTGCCGTCCGTACGCAAATCACCTCCTTGCGTGTAAACGCCTTTGCCGCCATAAGTCCGTACCCATGTGGTATCCTGCATGAACCATCCACCGCCATAATCTGTAAATTGAAGCGCATTAGTTCCTCTTATGGCTGCGGAACCATTAATATCTAAACTATAAGCTGGCGCCCAGGTGCCGATGCCCACATTGCCGTTAGTTACAACCAAAGAACCTTGCGGTGTGATCGTGCCTAAACCGATATTACCGTTGGTATCAACGCCTGACCCGAGCACGCCGCCGAATAAACCGCCATTGTTAAATTCCAGCTGCTGAAGGGCGCCGCCTGCTGTCCCGGCGGGCAACGAGCCGGCGGACATCCAGGTGCCGATACCCACTGGGTTCGAAACCAGGATATAGCCCGAACCCGGAGTGTTGGTCAGCTGAAAACCGGTGGTGCGGATGGTGCCTTGGATGTCGAGCCTCTGGCCAGGCGCGATTGAGCCGATACCCACATTACCACCCATCACGACCAGCTGCGCGTTTCCGGGGTTAGTCCAAGTGCCGATGCCGACAGAACCTTGAACGGCGAGATTAGTTTGAGGCGTAGTCGTACCTAGGCCAAGATTGCCATTGTTATCGATCCTCATTCTTTCGCCCAGCCCCCCTGCGTTATAGGTTGAAAAAGCCAAACCTATGTAATTGCTCGTAGGATAGACTGCAGCTATACGGGCTATTGGTGTAGCTCCGCCAAAAACAGTCCAATCTATATTCATATTACTGAGGGAATTTAGAGGATTATCTAACTGAAGCATGGTGGTGCCAGCATTTAACGGCTTACTTATCGTCAACAACGCTGCCGGCGCCCAGGTGCCGATGCCGACATTGCCGTTGGTAACAACCAGGCCGCCTTGCGGGGTTGAGGTGCCGATACCAACATTGTTACTGCCGGTGGTGTTAAAAATATTGGTCCCGGAAATCGTCCAGCCTTCCACACTGCCGGCGGTGGACCAGGTGGCGTTGCCGAGGCTGTCGACCGCGGTCAGCACATAGCCGTTGGCCGGCGCTGAGCCGCTCATGGCAAAGCCTATCGTGCGGATGGTGCCGGTCACGTCTAATTTTTGAGCCGGGGCCGTGGAACCTATACCGACATTACCACCTGTAAATAGACTTGAGCCCGAAGGCGTATTGAAGGTTAAATTAAAAGTAGTGCTATCATCTCCTAAGATTCTTGGAGTCCCTCCGCTTAAACTGCCCGATCCAAAATACAATGGTCCATTGGTTGCAAACTGAGCGCCGCCAGCTCCAAATCCTAAGTTAAAAGTTGAACCGCCGTTTTGTCCTAATGTAGATGTCCCTGTGATAATTGAGCCGTTGGCGCCTAAATTAATCGTACCATTCTTGACATCAAGGGTTGCGGCCGGTACCCAGGTGCCGATGCCGACGTTGCCGTTGGTCACCACGAATCCACCTTGAGGCGTGTTGGTACCGATGCCGACGTTATTACTCCCAGTTGTCGTATAGACATTGGTCCCACTCAAAGACCAGCCGGCGATACCGGTTGTCGGAGATGTCCAGGTGGCATTACCCAAACTGTCAACTGATGTCAGCACATAGCCGCTCGCAGGCACTGAGCCACTCATAGTAAAACCTATCGTGCGGATGGTGCCAGTCACGTCTAATTTCTGGGCTGGGAGGGTAGAACCAATACCGACATTGCCACCAAAATAGTTGTACGCTCTTGAATCCAATGAATAAATTCCATACGGATTATTTGTCTGAGTAACATTCGTGATGTTCGATACTTGACCGATATAAAGTCCATACGTATTTGTAGCGGTGGCAGCAACGGATGGTCCGGTAAAATCTTGTATGTCAATGCCATATGAATTCGTCGTGATATTGCCCTTCATTTGATACTGCACACCAAGACCAGCGGCATTTGTCCACGTAAACGCATTTTGACTTCCATTGAAACGGGCTAAGATACCATAGCCACTACCCGGGTCTCCCGCTCCGTTTAAATTGGCAAGTTCACCCACAATACCGGCAGTAGTCGTAACATTAGAAGTGTTATTAATAATGTTTTGTGCCGCAAAGGCTGATGTAAGACCAGATTGATTCGTTGGATTACGATAAGTAACAACGGCGCTATTGCCCCCAGCCGTAATCCATCCATTCGTTGTGCCACTGAAATAAGTGCTTGTAAGAGCAGTATTTGTATTTACTTGCAACGGGCTTGCGGACACCCAGGTGCCGATGCCCACATTGCCAGACACAGACAAGTTACCTGATCCCGTTATTTTTGCCCCGGCGTAACTTGAACCTATAACCATACCCCCATTAAGGTCTAAACTATTCACGGGTGCCCAGGTGCCGATGCCGACATTACCATTCATAATGGTTAAAGCTCCTGCGGGGGTGGTCGTGCCGATACCGACATTGCCGGATGACTGCACGGTAAAGAACTCGGTTTGGCCGGCACCCCCACCAACATCAAAATTACCCGGAGAAGTTACACGCACAACAGCATCTCCCGCGGTCGCACCTGTAACAAGCGTATCAAATGTGGTGGCAATCCCGATGACAGCATCCTGGGAAGTCCGTCCCATATTAATGATAGGATCGACCGTGCTTGCGCCGAATAACTTAAGAGCCGAATATCCGTTTGAAGTAGCGATGCCGTTGTAGCCCATATAAGCTGAACCAGCCCCTTGGACCGTAAATAAGATGCTCGACGATGTCGTTCCGATGCCCACATTGCCGCCTTGCACAATCAATGCACCTCCTGGCGCCCAGGTGCCGATGCCGACGTTGCCGTTGGTTACAACGAAACCGCCTTGCGGCGTGTTGGTGCCGATGCCGACGTTGTTGCTGCCGGTTGATGTGTAAACATTCGTTCCGCTTAAGGACCAGCCAGCCACGCCGGTTTGCGGAGAAGTCCAAGTGGCATTTCCTAAACTATCGACGGATGTCAGCACATAGCCGCTGGCCGGAACTGAACCGCTCATGGCAAAGCCGATGGCGCGGACGGTACCTTGGACGTCGAGTTTTTGACCAGGCGCGGTTGAACCGATGCCGACATTGCCCACATTGTCGATTCTCATTTTTTCTACGTTATTTGTTCTAAACTCTAAAGGTAAAGATTGCATTTCAGAAAGGAACCCATCATTACCTGCTTCTTGTCCTAACCATATACCATTTCCTACTGAATTATTCACTTCGAAATAGTTACTAGTTGCAGATGTGTTTGCAAAAATAGCATTTCCAGAAGCATTAACAACTAAATTACCTTTAACTTCTAAAGTATTTGCCGGTGCCCAGGTGCCGATGCCGACATTGCCGTTGGTGACTGTAAAACCGCCTTGTGGAGTATTCGTGCCAATGCCGACATTACCATTGCTGTCAATGACCATGCGATTGGTTTTAAAATTCGCGCCGCTGGCCAGGGTATAGAAAATGATTTTGCCCGCGTGCGTTGCAGAAGAAGTAAAATTTTGATCAGCAACAAAATCGATCGCAGCGGAATCATCAAATCCGGATGTATAAAAACTGCTGCCATCCCAACCTGACCCGCGCAGAGAAAGAAGCGCATCGCCGCTTTGAATGGTCGCAGGAATGCTCAGCGTACCTCTCGCCCCCAATCCTTCGATGCCGGCATGCGTTACTGCGGAATTACGATAGGAGGTCATTTCGATAAACGCGGCATTCGAATTAGATTGCAGGTTTAATGTGGCACCACCCGTCGCTTGCATATCTAAGAGATTCGCGGGCGCCCAGGTGCCGATACCCACATTGCCGTTGGTGACAACCAAGGCGCCTTGTGGCGTTGTGGTGCCGATGCCGACATTATTCGTACCGGTTGTTGTGAAAATATTCGTCCCCGACAGTGTCCAGCCTTCTACACTGCCGGCGGTGGACCAGGTGGCGTTGCCGAGGCTGTCAACAGATGTCAGCACGTAGCCATTGGCGGGTGCTGAACCGCTCATCGCAAAGCCGATCGTACGGATTGTTCCTTGGACATCCAAGGTCTGGCCCGGCGTTTGCGAACCCACACCGACATTACCGCCGGTAATAATTACCTTCCCAGCACTTGTGTTCACTGTACCGATACCGACATTACCGCTTGCGTCGACCGACAAACCAGTCGTGGCACCAGCCGTCCCACGCAGGATAGCGGAACCTTGCACGTCCAGCATGGCCGCCGCGGTAGCCGCACTGCCGATGTTGGTCGACCCATCCGAATTAAAGGTGAGCTTGCTAGCAGAATTGTATTGGAGCTTCAGAATAGTATTTCCACTTCCGGAAAATTGAAAACTCCATTTGTTGTCATCGCCGTTGATCAAATCCGACCGGACATTCCCGGAACTGCTTTGCAAAGTAAATACTGTCGGGTTGCTATTGCCGTAGACATACAAATTGGCGGGTGAATTGGCGGTGCCGATACCGACATTGCCGTTCATGACTTGCAAGGCCGCGCTGGGCGCCCAAGTACCGATACCGACATTGCCGTTGGTGACAACCAAAGCGCCTTGTGGCGTTGAGGTGCCGATGCCGACATTATTGGTGGGTGTCGTGTTATAAATATTTGTGCCCGAAAGCGTCCAGCCTTCCACGCTGCCGGCGGTGGACCAGGTGGCGTTGCCGAGGCTGTCGACTGCAGTCAGCACATAACCATTGGCTGGCGCTGAGCCGCTCATGGCAAAGCCAATGGCGCGCACCGTGCCTTGGACGTCAAGCTTCTGGCCCGGCGAGAGCGAACCCAGACCCACATTACCGTTGGAAGGAATATCGATGGCGTGAATGCTGCTGCTGACTATCAATGCCAGCGGGCTGGTGTCTACTTCGCGGAGAACCCCACTGCCTCCGTTAATGTTAGAATCGTAACCGACGAGTAATCCATACGCGCCATTTTTATTGGCACCATAATAGGCAATGCCACCCGTCGGAGCGCTAATTTGGACAGGAACATTGATATCGTTAAGGCTCCCTTTACCGATACTCAATAAAGCCAATGGCGCCCAGGTGCCGATGCCGACATTACCGTTGGTGACCGTCAACGCGCCTTGCGGGGTCGCGGTACCAATGCCGACATTGCCGCCATTGGATTGATAAACATTGGCGCCTGAAATCGTCCATCCGCTAACACTTGGCGCGGTTGACCATGTCGCATTACCAGTGCTGTCCATTGATGTGAGTACATAGCCGTTAGCCGGCGACTGCCCACTCATCACAAAACCTAGAGTACGGGTTGTACCTTGAACATCCAGTTGTGTGCCGGGTGCGGCTGATCCCACACCCACATTACCGCTCGTCAAAAGCGTGCCGATGCCAACATTGCCGTTGGTATCAATGAGCAGGCGCGAAGCATTGCCCGTGCTGTCGAAAATTTCAAAAGAAGTGTTTTGAGAATTACCAACAAGTAGATCCCATTCGCGTTGACCCGTGCGGGTTAATCCTAACGAGGCGAATGAGCCGTTCTTTTCGATCGACAGTTGACGGCCAGGCGTGCTTGTGCCGATACCCACATTGCCACTGGCAATAAGACCACCCAACGGCGCAGGATTGGTGGCATACATGCCCAAGCCTTCACCACCCAACACAGACAAGGTGTTATTGAGTAAGGATGTGCCGATACCCACATTGCCGCCCTTGGTCTCATAGACATCATTGCCTGAGAGCGTCCATCCGCTGACTGACCCGGCCACAGACCACGTTGCATTACCAAGGCTGTCCATGGAGGTCAACACATAGCCGCTGGCCGGAACATTGCCGGTCATGGCAAAGTTGGTGGTGCGAACTTCTCCGATCACATCCAAGGCTTGGGATGGTGCGAGCGATCCGATACCGATATTGCTTTGAACAACCAGTGTGTTATTGGCCACATTAGCGTTAAGATAAGTTAAACTCGTACCAACAACCGCCCCCCCCATTGACGGTCAATTTGCTTCCCGGAGATACAGTGCCGATGCCTACTTTGCCGGTACCTGATGTGCCGAGATACGCATTGCCTGTTACACCCAAGGTGTTCAATGACGGCTGGCCGGTAAAGGTCAAGCCATTGACTTCCAAACCATTGATGACCACATCATTCATGTAGGTTGTGCCATCAACTTCCAGATTGTTCTGGATATAAGCGTCCTGCGGACCTGCATACAACGGGGTCATGCCTTGCGGGGAAACATACAAGAGGCTTTGAGCGGTGGTGGTGCCTAATCCTAAATTGCCGTTGGAATCAAAACGGTCCACACCAACACCGGTGGAACCTTCGATGGTAAAGCCGCTTGTACCATCATGAGAATCGAGCTGGGCTTGGATGTCGGTGGCGAAAGCGGGTGCGGGTAGTATAGAGACAGTGAGGAATATAGATAATATTAAATAAGCAGCAGGCAGCAGAAGATAGCGTTGAATGGCAGAAAAAGTCATCACTCTCGCGACAAGGGTAATAATAGATACTAAAGTATTTAAAGATTATTAGATTCATATTAACAAATGGTATATGGCTTACAATTTTTATTTAGATTATTTTAGGATCTTTTTTGGCAATTTGTCGGCGGAGAGAGGGAAAGCAAGCCTTGCAAGCGCAGAAGGTTAGATAATTTGCAATGATTGCAGCTTCAGAAGCAAATCTTTGGTGATACGCACGGCATTTTCTGAGGAGCCGCCGTATTCCAGGAACACGCAAAAGGCGATTTGAGACTTGGGGGTTTTGGTGTAACCGACGAACCAGGCGTCATCCGGACGGTTGTGCAGGGTCTGCGCGGTGCCGGTTTTGCCGTAGATGTCGATGCCTGGAATTTCTTTCAAATCATGGCCTGTCCCTCCCGGCTCATCCACGACCGCCTTTAATCCATTTTGAATCGCCTCCCACGTATCATCCCGCAGGCGCACGCGCGGCCTTTTGGTATATGCCAAGACCGGTAATTCCTTCTCGCCGACGCGATGGACCACCCGCGGCCGGCAAATCACACCGTTATTAGCAACCGCGCCCATCAGCACTGTCAACTGCAACGGGGTCGTGAGCGTATAGCCTTGCCCGATCGATAAATTCAGCACGTCTCCCGTAAACCATGAGCCACCAATCGGCGCCTTGGTCGTGACATTACCTTTAGCCTCCGACGGAAGATCGATGCCGGTGCGACGGCCGAGCCCAAAGGCTTTGGCAAAGGCTTCGATGATGGGTGGCGTGACGATCTGACCCACATGAAAAAAATAAACATTACAGGAATGCGCGATGGCATGACGCAAATCCTGCACACCATGCACGTGCGAACAACCGAAACGCCTTTTGCCGACCATCATGTAACCGGGACAATCGTAGGTTGTGTCGGGGGTAATTTTATGCAACTGGATGGCGGCGAGCGCGACCGGAATCTTGAACACCGATCCCGGTGGGAATTGACCTGAAATCGAACGGTTGAATAAAGGCCTTGTTGTATCGGTGAAATAAACACCGATCGTGTCGCTTTTACTTTTATCACAAAAAACATTGGGGTCATACGTCGGCGAGCTGACCAATGAAATCAAGTCTCCATTTTTTAAATCCATGACGACGATACTACCCTTCTGCCCTTTTAATAATTCTTGCGCGGTGTTTTGAATGCGCTGGTCCAAGGTCAAAAAAAGATCGCTGCCGGCCACAGGGTCCTTGAGACCCAGCAGTCGTACTTGCTGACCACGGCTGTCGACTTCGATCTGACGGCCGCCGGGCGCACCTTGTAA
>Ga0206958_1298_pt1 | contig 10573 bp, 9 predicted proteins | sample Alteio_BWOrgHeat_33_FD_152968 | JGI IMG/M metagenome (GOLD analysis project Ga0206958, IMG submission 152968) | Enriched cells from forest soil in Barre Woods Harvard Forest LTER site, Petersham, Massachusetts, United States -... | ecosystem: Environmental > Terrestrial > Soil > Temperate forest > O... | reverse complement strand
CTTTTCAAGCACGGCGTTGCGAATGTCGGCAAGGTGATTCTTAGCGTCGGGGTTATTGCCCTCGCGCGGCTGACCAGACCATAGAGTATCCTCATTGAATTGAAGGCATTCCTTGTTGAACGATCCATCTTCGCCACCTCCAAACACCATCGCGCCGAGACGTCCGTTTCCGATCGGGAGCGCATCGATCCATTGCGACGCAGGTATGTCGTACCAGAGAGTGAGATCGTTGGGAGAAGCTGGCTGCTCGAGAGCTCTGGCGAGTGGATTGGGCAGAGAAAATTTTCCGAGCAGGGCCGAGGTTGATTCGAGGAAGCGGCGGCGGGTGAATCGGTTCATGTGGGGGCCCTCTCCGAAGGCAACGGCTTATTCACTTTAGCTGAGTTACTTGCCGAAGGACGGCGATCGATGTATCTTGAAAGGCAGGATGAATCTTTGCTCCAGCCGAATTACCTTTATTTACCGCTACTGGCGCACGGTAGCGGCATCGGCGGAGTAGTTTCATCTGAGAGATAGCTAAAGCTTCAGTTGAAATCGACATCCACACGAGCCGCAACCTGATCAGGGTTGCGGTTTTTATTTTTGCTGAGGAGAGATTATGACGATAGCAGCGATGGTGAATCCGGCGGGGCCGGTAAAGTCTGTGGCAGGGCGTTTTGGGGTCTATGGTGGACGGTATGTTCCGGAGACATTGGTAGCGGCGCTCGACGAGCTGGAGCATGCCTATTCGGAAGCAAAGGAAGACGCGCAATTTCAGGCCGAGCTTGATGATCTGCTCCGAAATTATTGCGGACGGCCTACTCCGCTCTATTTTGCGAAACGGCTGACCGAGCAGTGCGGCGGAGCGAAGATTTATCTAAAACGTGAGGATCTTTTGCATACGGGAGCGCACAAGATCAACAATGCGCTGGGGCAAGGACTACTTGCGCGGCGCATGGGGAAACAGAGAATTATCGCTGAGACAGGTGCAGGGCAGCATGGCGTGGCGACGGCTACGGTTTGTGCGTTGCTCGGGATGGATTGCGTTGTCTACATGGGTGAGGAGGACATGCGGCGGCAGGAGTTGAATGTTTATCGCATGCGTCTGCTCGGCGCCGAGGTGCGTGGAGTCTCGGGTGGCTCGGCTACGTTGAAGGACGCGATCAACGAGGCGATGCGGGATTGGGTGACGAATGTGCGCACGACGTATTACATCCTGGGGAGTGCGCTCGGAGCCCATCCTTATCCGACGATGGTGCGAGATTTTCATCGCGTAATCAGTCGCGAAGCCAGAGTGCAAGTGCTGGAGCGCGAAGGACGGCTGCCTACGGCAGTGATTGCGTGCGTGGGTGGTGGCTCGAATGCAATTGGGGCCTTTTATGAGTTTTTGCAGGATGAAAATGTGCAACTAATCGGTGTGGAGGCAGGTGGCCGTGGGACCGCATTGGGCGAACATGCGGCGCGGTTCCAGAAGATTGGCGGCGGCGTACCGGGTGTGCTGCAAGGAACATATTCGTATGTGCTGCAGGACGATGCAGGCCAGATAAGTGCGACCCATTCTGTTTCAGCAGGCCTCGACTACGCGAGCGTGGGACCAGAACATGCGATGCTGCATGATTCGGGACGGGCAACCTATGTCTCTTGTTCGGATGATGCGGCGCTAAAGGCTACTGTGACGTTGTCGCGTACGGAAGGAATTGTGCCCGCATTGGAGAGTGCTCATGCGGTTGCGGAGGCGGTTCGGTTGGCTCCGACGATGACGAAGGAAGCAGTACTGATGGTGAATCTGTCAGGTCGTGGCGATAAGGATATGGGGATTTTGTCGCGGGAACTGGACTTGAAGGGTGCCTGAGAGTGACCGCAGTTTCTGGTGCGAGATAAGGATCAAGGTGCCGATTTAATTGTGGAGGATTTGTGGCGATTGAGTTTCAAAGAAAACCTGGGATTGTCGCTTACTTGACCGCAGGTGATCCCGATTTAGCGACGACATGGGAGATTGCATTGGCGGCAATCGATAACGGCGCCGATGTGATCGAGTTGGGTGTCCCATTCAGCGATCCTCTTGCGGATGGACCCGTAATTCAGCGGGCTAGCGAAAGAGCTGTGGCACGGGGTACGCGGTTGGCTGATGTTCTTGGGCTAGCTGCGGATTTACGAAAAGCACGACCTGCTGCCGGGTTGGTGTTGTTTTCTTATCTAAACCCTGTGGTTCGGATGGGATTGAAGACGTTTTGTGCTCGAGCCGCTCAGGCTGGCGCCGATGGCGTGTTGCTGACGGACATGATTGTGGAAGAGGCAGATGAATATCTTGAGGCGATGCGCGAGAACAAGCTGGCTCCTGTATTCCTGGCCGCTCCAACAAGTCCCGAGGCACGATTGAAGGCAATCGCCGCGGTGTCGCAGGGGTTTGTGTATGCGATCTCTCGCGTCGGGATTACAGGAACTCAGCAAAAAGTCGCTGGAGATGCTGCTGCGTTGGTTGCGCGTCTGCGTCGGTTCACGACCTTACCGATTGCGGTGGGTTTTGGCATTTCGAACGCAGAGCATGTGAAGGCTGTCGGCGAGTTTGCGGACGCAGCGATTATCGGTAGTGCGCTGGTGGCATTGATCGAGAAGACACCGCCGACAGAAGCTGCGCATGAGGTTGGAAGGTTTATTGCGGGACTGCGAGCATGAGATTTACAGAAGCTGTGGGCGAATGTTGCGGGAGAAAGCGACATTTATCATTAGCAGACGTACTATTTTCGAGCGTGGCACCTAAAGGCGCCCCGCGCGGTGGTAAGGAGACTGGATGGATATCTCCGACTGGAGAAGGAAGATCGACGAACTGGATATTGAGATTGTTCGGCTTATCAGCCAACGAGCCGAAGCCGCACGTGCGATTGGAGAACTTAAGCGAGCAGCCAATCTTCCTGTCTATGAGCCACGCCGGGAGCAGGATGTCTTCGATCGAGTGCGCGCGGCAAATTCAGGTCCACTGCCGGACTCCGAAATACTGCATGTGTATGAGCGCATCATCGACGTGATGCGAACGCTGCAGCGGCGGGACCCTTAGTTTGGTTTGTAATCAGTTTAGTTACCTATCAAGAGAGTGAAGCGAAAACGATGATAGTTGCGATGCATGGGCAGGCGACAGAAGAGAATATTCAGCAGGTAATTGAACGGATGGTGGAGCTAGGCTTCAACGTCCACCGAACGACAGGTGCGACCCAGACAATTCTGGCGGGCGTTGGCACTCCTGAGCATTTCGAAGTGACGGAGTTTAAAGTACTGCCGGGTGTATATGACGCATACCGTATCTCCTCACCGTACAAACTTGCCGGGAGAAATTTTCGACCTGAGGGCACGAAGGTTAATTTTCCGAATGGCGTCGTAGTCGGAGGAGAAGAGATTGTCGTGATGGCTGGGCCGTGCTCGGTGGAGTCGCGCGAGCAGATCCTGACCAGCGCAAAGCAGGTTGCTGCCGCTGGCGGAAAATTTTTGCGTGGCGGCGCCTTCAAGCCACGGAGCTCGCCTTACAGCTTCCAGGGGATGGGGCTCGATGGGCTCAAGCTGTTGCGTGAGGTCGGAGACGAGACGGGGTTGCTGGTAATCACCGAGGTGATGGAGATTTCGCAGATTGAACTGATGCTGCCGTATATCGACTGTTTCCAGGTAGGCGCTCGTAATATGCAAAACTTCAATTTACTCCGCGAACTGGGTCATGTACGAAAGCCGGTGCTGATGAAGCGCGGCATCTCGGCAACGATCGAAGAAGTGCTGTTGAGCGCGGAGTATATTCTGTCGGGCGGTAACTACAACCTGATGCTTTGTGAGCGCGGTGTACGGACCTTCGAGACGTATACCCGCAATACAATGGATATTTCGGCGATTCCGGTGCTGAAAAAACTGACGCATCTTCCAGTGCTGGGCGACCCCTCGCATGGTGTGGGAATACGTGATCTGGTGCCACCTATGGCGCTGGCAAGTGTTGCGGCGGGAGCCGATGGGCTGCTGATGGAGATGCATCCGAATCCGGATAAAGCGATGAGCGATGGAGCGCAGAGTCTATATCCGGATCAGTTACAAAAGTTAATGTCTCAGTTGAGACTACTGGCTCCGGTAGTAGGCAGAACGATCGCATAAGACGAGGATTTGGGGATCATGGAACGCGTTTTTATCATTGGGACCGGATTGATTGGTGCATCGACGGGGCTTGCCCTGCGCGGGGCGGGTTTTGCAGGAAGAATCGATGGATGGGACGCGAGCCAGCTGGAGATGGGCGCTGCGGTTCAGATGGGCGCGATTGACGGGCGAGCTGGCAGCCGTGAGGATGCACTTGACCTGGCTCGGCTGGCGAATGTAATTGTGTTGGCGGTCCCTGTACTTGCCATCAAAGACTGGATGCGCCTGTTGGCGCCGGTGTTGCAGCCGGGACAGCTCATCACGGATGTGGGAAGCACGAAGCTCGAGATTGTCGATCTTGCCGAACAGCTTTTTTCGAATGATAAAAAGGCGAGTTTTTTGCCAGGCCACCCAATGGCAGGCAAAGAGTCAGGAGGTGCGTTGCTGGCGGAGGCAAGGTTGTTTGACGGTGCAATGTGGTTGTTTACGCCGACCAGTTCGGAGATGACTCCGATGGAGAAACAGTGGCGAGGGTGGGTTGGGTGCTTCGGATCGCGAACACTGGATATGGACGCGGCGAAGCATGATGAATTGTGTGCATGGGTGAGTCATCTGCCACAGATGTTGTCCACGGCTCTATCTGCTCTGTTAGAGGAGAGATTTGGCGATGCACCCGAGATTGCGGCAATCGGCGGTCGAGCCCTGAAGGAGACGACGCGATTAGGCGCCAGTCCATACAGTATGTGGCGCGATGTAGCGCTCACCAATACAGGGCCGATTGCGGATACGCTGCTTGGGCTGGAGCAGAGATTGCAGCATGTGCGGGAGAATCTGCGGACCCCTGAGTTGAGAGAAGAATTTGCATTGGCGAACAAGTTTCGTCAGCGGCGGTGAGCGATCCGAATGAAAGGTATTCAAATTTTGTTGAAGGAAGAACCGTCTGCCAGTGAGTGAATCGAGAAGCCGTCTGAGCATCAGCCTCGCCGACGTTGTTGCCGCTCGAGAGCGTGTGCGTGGAGCGATCTATTATTCGCCTTGTCCCCACTCGCAGATGCTATCGGCGCTGACAGGCCAGCAGGTTTATCTGAAGCTTGAGAATCTGCAGATGACGGGGTCGTTCAAGGAGCGTGGCGCGCTGAATCGTATCGCAATGCTTACAGCTGAACAGGCTTCGCGTGGTGTTGTGGCGGCAAGTGCCGGGAACCATGCTCAGGGTGTGGCGTATCACGCGACAAAGCGTGGAATTCGCGCGTTGATTGTGATGCCTCTGGCAACTCCGTTGGTGAAGGTGACGGCGACGCGTGGGTTTGGCGCGGAAGTCCTGCTGCATGGAGCCAACTACGACGAGGCGTGTGAAGAGGCAACACGATTGTGTTCGGCCGAAGGGATGACTTTTATTCATCCGTTTGATGATGTGGAGGTAATGGCCGGCCAAGGCACGATTGGACTTGAGTTGCTCGAACAGATTCCACAGTTGGAAGCTGTCGTGGTGCCAATTGGTGGAGGAGGATTGATCGGCGGAATCGCGTGTGCGATCAAGGAGTCGCGGTCTGAGATTCGGGTGATTGGCGTGCAGACGTCGAGGCTGCCTTCGATGGTGGCAGCTGTAGAGTCGCATCGGCCGGTTACGATAGAGCCCGCGACGACGATTGCCGACGGCATCGCGGTGCGGCGGGCGGGTGATGTAACACTGCCAGTAGTCGAGCGTTACGTCGATGAGATCGTAACGGTGGACGAGGACGAGATTGCATCTGCGATCCTCATGTTGTTGGAGCGCGAGAAAACTCTGGCAGAGGGAGCTGGCGCCGCGGCGTTGGCGGCTCTATTACAAAAAAAGACTTCACTGAATGGGTCGCATACGGCTGTATTGGTGGGCGGTGGAAATATCGATGTGACCCTGCTGAGCAGGATTATTGAACGCGGTCTCGTACAGGATGGGCGGTTGATCAGACTACGGATTCATCTTCTCGATAAACCGGGGGCATTGGCGGAGTTGACGCGACTGATTGCGAATCACAGGGCGAACATAGTCGATACGCTGCATAATCGCGCGTACTATGGCGTGAACCTCGGAGACACCGTGATTGACATTACGATGGAGACGCGTGGCCGGGAACAGGTGGAAGAGTTGCTCGCTGCACTGACGGCTGAAGGGTACAAGCACAGCCGGGTAATTTAGCTCGCTAATGAATTCCGTTTCAGGCTTTTTCGTAGTGGAAGTGGAGTTCCTGTTCACTGGCTACGGGCTGGCCATCTCTTGTGGCGGGGTGAAAAGTCCACTGTTGAACAGTGGCGATAACGGTTTCGTCAATGCCGTGGCCAAGGCCGCTGGTCATTTTGATATCGGAGATCTTGCCGGTGATGTCGATGACTACGTCGAGAATCACATCTCCTTTTGTGCCGCGTGGAAGAACGGAGAGGTCAGGTTTGGGGTTGGGGAAGTAACTGGCGCGGGCTATGTTGATGTTTCCGGAGCCTAAAGAGTCGGCCCCAGTTGCGGAATCGGGATTTGGCGTCGCAGGGGAGTTGGTGTTGGGTGAGGCTGGATCAGGCTTGAGTTTTGGGTTTGGTTTGGGAAGTGGAGTGTTAGCGGCGGCTTCTTTGAGTTCGGTCCTCGTGTTTGGGGTGGAGGCTTGTACCGGGGCACGTCCGGGGAGGTAGGTAACCATGAGATTGGTGCCGTGTTCGCTGCCCGGGAGGCGGATGGGCGCAATCCATACTCGCTGATGGATAAGGGCCCCAAGAAGAAGCAGATGCAAGACAGACGATACCGCCGCCGCTCTGGGACTACGGTGAGATGTTGGTATCGGTCTGCCGATGGTTTCGATCGGTTCTTTCCCCTATCTCGGTACTTGTGGTGCAGGATAGCAGGCGCTTGTGCGGTACCGCTGCTTAGTTAGACGCGGGTGAAGGTGGTTTTTTGCTTTTCATTCTGTCGCTCGATAGCGAGGGTTATCAGGCGGTCGATGAGCTCGCTGTAGTGGATGCCAGTGGCTTCCCAAAGTTTTGGATACATGCTAATGCTGGTGAATCCGGGCATCGTATTGATTTCATTGAGATAGATGCGGGGAGATTTCGATTTCTTTTTCTTCTTTGAAGAAGGCGAGGGTTCCATTAGGAAATCGACTCGAGCGAGACCAGCGCAGTCGCAGGCGCGGAAGGCGGCTATTGCCATATTGCGGATTTGATCGGACTCAGGCTTTGAAAGTTGCGCGGGAACGATGGGTATGCTGCTGTCGGAGTTGTACTTAGCGTCGTAGTCGTAAAACTCGGCGCCCGGAACGATTTCGCCGATTACTGAAGCTTCGGGGGTGTCGTTGCCGAGGACGGCTACTTCGAGTTCGCGAGGCTTTGCGTTAGGGCCGCCTACGCCTTGTTCGATGATGAGTTTGCGGTCGTAGCTTGCAGCGACGTCCATTGCTTTGGCTAGTTCCGCGCGGTTATGGACTTTGCTGATGCCTACGGAAGAGCCCAGATTCGCGGGTTTTACGAATACAGGGTAGTTGAGATTTTTTTCGATGAGTTTCGTGCAGCGTTTGGGATCGGCTTTCCACTCGGCGCGGAGCAGGTTGATGTGCGGGGTCTGGGGAAGCCCTGCTGCGGCGAAAAGTTGCTTCATGGCAGACTTGTCCATGCCGGTGGCGGAGCCGAGAACACCGGAGCCAACATAGGCTATATCAGCGAGTTCCAGGAGCCCCTGAATGGTGCCGTCTTCGCCGAAGGTGCCGTGGAGCACGGGGAAGATTACGTCGAGAGATTGGGCGAGTGCGCTGTTCTGCTGGGCGAGTTCGGCGCTTGCGGCGAGTTGGATGGCTTTGGTTTTAGGCGTTTTGAGCAGGACTGGCACGGGTTTTGTCTCTCCCGCGAGGAGTTGGGTGGCGTCGTTGGCGGTGAGCCACTGGCCTTGCTTGGTGATGGCGAGGGGGACGACTTCGTATTTGGTTTTGTCGATCGCGTTGAGGATGGAGTTGGCGGAGCGAAGGGAGATCTCGTGCTCACCGGAGCGGCCTCCGAAGAGGATTCCCACGCGTAACTTCTTTTTTGTCTGTTTCTTTGGCATGTCTGGTCTGCTTTTTCCCTCAGTCGCAGATATCAGTTTCGCCTAGTTTAGGAACGCAAATTGAATAAAAAAAAATTGAGAGGCGAAAGGGTAATTTTGCACTGAGTTTGCGATTTCTTATGGGCTTTTATGCCGCAAATCGTGGTCGTTAACTGGCGGGTTAGCGCAAAAACTGGTCTTTACCTGGTGTATTTCCGAGCTTTAAAATTTCCCTCCTTTTTTCGTTTCGTTATGGATATTTTAGTTTTGAAGCCGTGTCTGGCTTTTGAAGAAGTTCCATAGCTGGTCATGCCGACCGAGAGAATCGCGTAGGAGTTGCAAAAAAAAGACCCTCCTGTCGATTTTCCCTATGCATGAGCGACTATAGAACGAAGATTTTGCCACTGGCCTAACAAGAGACAGGTGATGAAATACCACGGAGATCCGACATGTCGTTCGTTCGCGATTTGAGAATTGCTGTCCGTTCCCTAGCACGTGTTCCTGCGTTGTGGATAACAGTCGCCCTTACGCTGGCATTGGGTATCGGAGCCAATGCTGCAATCTTCAGCGTAGTGCGTGCGGTACTGCTGCGTCCGCTGGCGAATCGAGATGAAGATCGGTTGCTTTACCTGCGCCAGAGCGCCCCCGGCATCGGCCAAGACAACGCAGCGTTTTCGGTCCCCGAGATTAAGGACCTCGGCAGCGGGCTTAAATCAATTACGGAACTAGGCACATTTTCAGAGCTGGATTTTACCGTCGTGGGTCTAGGCACGCCACGCGAAATTCCAGCGGGTGTGGTCGATGGTCACTACTTCGAAGTGATGGGCCTGCGCCCGGTGCTTGGACGTCTGCTGACCCCGGCCGATGATGGGCCGAATGCCGCTGGAGCTGTGGTTCTGACCTATCACTTCTGGAAGACGTCGCTTCATTCTGATCCGAGCGTGATTGGACGGCCAGTGCGGCTGGAGGGGCCGACCGGGGCGCGCTCCGCGACCGTAATTGGTGTTCTGGAGCCATCCGTTCCTTATCCGGTCGCAACGGAGATCATCGCTAATATCGTCACGAGCCCGCATCATCTTTCAGCCACAATGGTGACGGGGCGCGAGCATCGCATGACGGAGCTCTTCGGGCGGCTGGCTCCCGGAGCGAGCGTCGACAATGCGCGGGCTGAACTGCGCAGCGTATACGGTGCCATGGTAGCGGCGCACCCGGAGGTGTATAAGCCGGAGGACCATTTCAAGATCGACGTGACGCGGATGCACGAGCAGATCAATTCGCGCGCTAATACGATCTTGTGGATACTGTTCGCGGCTTCCGGGCTGCTTTTCGTGATCGGAAGCTCGAACGTTGCCAATCTGGTGCTGGCGCGAACCGTGCGCCGCGAACCGGAGTTGGCGATTCGCTCGGCGCTGGGTGCAAGCACTCGAGTGCTGCGCCGTTCTCTGTTGGCTGAGAGCCTCGTGCTTTGCGGAAGCGGGGCAGTGGCGGCGGTGGCCCTCGCCATCCCAATGGTGGCCGTGCTGGGTCGGTATGCATCGCGGTTCTCAGCGCGCGCCAACGACCTCACGCTCGATTTCAGCTTGGTGTGGTTTGGTATTGGGCTGGCGTTGATCGCGTCCGTCTTCCTGGCATTCATTCCCCGGCTTCCCTCGGCAAACGCGCCGCAAGGCGGAATCACCGGTCGGGGAACACGTGTCGCCGGGGGGAGCAGCCAGCGTCTCCGCATCTTTGCTGTTACGCAGATCGCAGCCTCCTTCCTGCTTCTTGCCGGAGCGTGTGTGCTGATGAAAACGCTGTTTGTGCTGGAACAGACGCGGCCGCCGTTCGATTCGATCAACGTTCTGGCAGTGAATCTTCCGCTGATGTCGTATGGAAAGACGCCCCAACAGGTGGATGAGTTCTATCGAGAGGTGCAACGCCGCGTCAGCACATTGCCCGGAGTAGAGCATGTATCTTCGGGTTTCGGTACTCCTTGGCGCGACGATCGGGGTCTTAGTATCAGCTTTCAATTTGCCGCTCAAGGCGCCAGACGTACGGACGGTCAGGATTTTAGGGCCAAGTTCCGGGTGGTATCGCCGGGATTCTTCGACACGTTCGGTGTGCCACTTCAGGAAGGTCGCGACTTCAACGACGCCGACAAAGAAGGTTCCGAACGTGTGGTTATCATCAGTCAGAGTCTGGCAAAGATGCTCTATCCAGGGCAGGACGCGGTAAACCGCACATTGTGGTGGACGGACGGGGTCATCAAGTTTGTCGGAATCAGTCCCGAGCCTAGACGCATCATTGCCGTAGTGCCCGATTTCGACGATGAAAATATCATCCCGTCTCCAGCTATGACGATCTATGAACCGATCGAACAAGAGCAAGGATGGAACGGCCGCCTGTTCGTGCGCGCCCATCAAGATGCTTACGCACTGGTTCCCGCTATCTCACGAACCGTTCGCGAGCTCT
>Ga0206958_1294_pt2 | contig 10645 bp, 12 predicted proteins | sample Alteio_BWOrgHeat_33_FD_152968 | JGI IMG/M metagenome (GOLD analysis project Ga0206958, IMG submission 152968) | Enriched cells from forest soil in Barre Woods Harvard Forest LTER site, Petersham, Massachusetts, United States -... | ecosystem: Environmental > Terrestrial > Soil > Temperate forest >... | reverse complement strand
TGAATATTCGGAATATAATCTTTACCGCATTGATGGCGAAATGGCCGCAAAATTCCCACAAATTCCGAGGGCTACAGTTCTCGGCGACGTTCGGGATGCTGCGCATTTGCGGAAAATATTTGCTGTCGTGAAGCCGGAATTGGTTTTCCACGCGGCGGCGATAAAACATGTCCCGCTAGCTGAGGAAAATCCGATCCAGGCGATTCTCACCAACGTCATCGGAACAGCGAACGTAGCCGAAATCGCCGTGGAAACCAGCGTGAAAGGTGTAGTGATAATCTCCACCGACAAGGCGGTTAATCCTACGAACGTGATGGGCGCTACGAAGCGGCTAGCCGAAAATTATTGCCAGGCACTCGGGCGCGATGCGGCAGTGGGCGATACAAAATTCGTCATCGTGCGATTCGGCAATGTGCTGGGTTCCACCGGCTCGGTCGTTCCGCTATTTCAGCGGCAGATAATGAACGGCGGCCCGGTAACCGTCACCCACCCGGAAATGACCCGCTATTTCATGACCATCCGCGAGGCGGTGGAGCTGGTGATAATGGCTTCCGGCCTGGGGCTAGCCAGAGAAAAAAGTGCCAACGGAATTTTTGTTCTCGATATGGGTGCACCGGTGAAAATCAAGGATTTAGCCGAACAGATGATTCAATTAATGGGCAAAAATTCCAGCGGTGAAATAAAAATCGAATACACCGGAATCCGCCCCGGGGAGAAACTTTACGAGGAATTGTTTTATGAGAAAGAAGCCCCGGAAAAAACTGAATATGACAGCATAATGCTAAGCCGCCCGCGCGATTCTGATTATGCGAAAATCAAGCGGGAGATTCTGGATTTGAAAAATATTTTGGAGAAATATAGCGATGCGGAAGCGGTGGAGTTTTTGAAGAAGCTTGTGGTGGAGTATCGGTAATAAATTAGGTCCCCATTTTCCTAATCAACCCGCTCGTGCTATGCCCATCGGAGATTTTGGCGAGCATCACTTTGCCACCATATGATTTCACAACATCCGCGCCGATGACTTTATCGATTGTGTAATCAGCGCCCTTCACCAGCAAATCCGGCCTTATCGCCTGAATCGTTTCAAGCGGCGTATCCTCAGCAAAAATCACTACCAGATCCACCGGCGCGAGTGATGCCAACACCATAGCGCGGGAGATTTCGTTCTGCACCGGACGGTTGTCGCCCTTCAGCCTTTTAACCGATTCATCGCTATTGATGGCGACCACAAGCCTATCGCAACCCGCGCGCGCCTGCGAAAGCAACGATACGTGCCCGGGATGGATGAGGTCGAAACAACCGTTGGTGAATCCGATTTTTTTGCCGGTCTCCCGCCATCTGGAGATTTTCAACTGCGCCTCGCTAATGGGCAGTATTTTTACGGTATGCCCGGCGAAATCCTCAGAAAAAATCCCGGCTTTCAAGTCCATCGCGCTGACCACCGAAGTGCCTAACCTCTCCACCGCAATTCCCCCCGCAAGGTTTGCCAGATAGGCTGATTCTTGCAAATCCACACCGGATGCCAGCGCCGTCGCCAGGGTCGCAACCACTGTATCACCCGCGCCGGAAACATCATAAATCTCACGCACCAATGCCGGGAAATCCGCGGCCGTATCGCCGCCAACCAGCGTCATTCCATCCTTGCCCTTAGTCACCAGGATATTACCGAACCCGAATTTTTTCGTCAAAGCACGGCAAACGGAAACTAGCTCATCTCTATCCCCTATGTTTTTCCCCGCTGCCGCTTGCAATTCCGCCAGATTAGGCGTGATTATCGAGGCGCCAGAATATATCGAAAAATCGCGCGACTTCGGATCTACGATAGTGGTTTTGCCGAGCTTTTTCGCCGCATCTATCGCCGTACGAACGATTTTTTGTGTCAACGTCCCCTTGGCGTAATCGGAGAGAATCACTACATCATAACCGGGAATCGCCGCATCTAGCAATTGCAGGATTTTTTCCTCGAGCGCGGGGAAAATATTTTCCGAAGTTTCGTGGTCGGCGCGGAGCAATTGCTGGTTTCCCGCGATATACCGGGTTTTTTTGCTGGAGATGCGGCCTTTTTCAACTTGCAGATACGCCTCCAGCCCTTGCATTTCGCCGACCATGCGGGTGAGTTTTCTGCCGGTTTCATCATCGCCAACGCTGGAAATTATGCCGCCTTTGCCGCCAAGCGCCGCGACGTTGCGGATGACGTTTCCCGCGCCGCCGAGCATGGTTTTTTCATTATTGATCGAGAAAACCGGAACCGGCGCTTCCGGCGAAATCCGGTTGACCGCGCCATAGACGAAATTATCCAGGATGATATCGCCGACGCAAAGGATTTTCGCGCGGGAAAAATTATCGATATGGCCGGAGAGGAGGTTTATGTCCACAAGCGCCTAAGCACTCTTCTTTTTCCTAGATTTTTCGGCGATCGCCTTAGTAGAAGCTTCCACCTTTTCGACCATCGCATGCAGGTCGGATTGCGTGCAGAGGCCGAGCAAAACCGGATCACGCGGGCGGATGTTTGTCATGTTCCAGTGCGAGCGCTCGCGCACCGATTTTATCGTGCTTTTGGTGGTGCCGATTAGTTTCCCAATCTGTGCATCGGTTATGTTAGGGTAATTCTTCACCAGCCAGGCCACCGCATCCGGCTTGTCCTGCCGCCGTGCAACCGGCGTGTAACGGCCTTTTTTCTTCTGCTGGCTCTTGATATATTTATCGACGTTATCGGAGATTTTTAGTGGTATTTCCGCGTCATCGATGGATTTTTCCAGGTCTTCAGCGGAAATCTGGCCCGCCGCAACCGGGTCTTGGCCGATGATTCCGACCGCAACATCGCCATCGGCGATGCCCTGCACTTCCAGCGGATGCATACCGCAAAACCCGCCGATCTGCTCGAACGTCAGCGTGGTATTTTCAATGAGCCATATGGCTGTCGCCTTCGGCATTAAGGGCAAACTCATTCTAGAAACCTTTAATTGATTGGAGAAAGCGGAATATTTAGGCGGATTTGCCGGGGATGTCAAGAATCTCGTCGTTTCCGCCGGGAATGACGAGAGCTAAACTACCGGAAACCCAACCAGCCGCTTTATCTCCCGCATATTTTTTTCGGCGATTGCGCCCGCCTTTTCCGCGCCGGATTTCAATATTGAATCGATGTATGAGGTATCATTCATAACCCTATGTATTTCAGTGGAAATTGGTGCAATTGCTGAAACAACGGCATCGGCCAATGCTTTCTTAAAATCTCCAAATCCTCCCCACCGATTGCTAAGTCCACTATAATTATCAGCCCAGACTTCTTGGCCAACCTTTATATTTGCAAGGGCGCAGTAAATATTAAGTAGATTCCTTGCTTCAGGCCGTTCTCCCAAATTTTTGGTAACGCTTCGCTCCGTATCTGTTTTTGCTTTCTGGATTTTTAACCGGATAGCATTGGCATCATCCGTTAGGTTTATCCTGGAATAATCTGATTCTTCAGATTTACTCATTTTTTTCATGCCGTCACGCAAACTCATCACACGGGCTGATGTCCAATCCGCCATCATCGGCTCAGGTATTGGAAAATATTCTGTTTTAAATTGCCGGTTAAATGCGCCAGCTACATCCCGGGCCAATTCCAAATGTTGTTTCTGATCTTCCCCTACTGGAACATGTGTGGTTTTATATAATAGGATGTCAGCGGCCATTAGGACAGGGTAAGAAAAGAGACCTAATTCAGCTTTTTCTACTTTATTTTGATCTTCAATAAGTGATTCAAGTTCATCTGTACTTTTCTTAATACTAGCAAGTGCCCGAGCCTTCTTTGAACGCATCAGGAAGAAGGCTTCATGATATTCATTGAGATTTGCTTTAATTTTTTTTAGTTCATCTTTTAATTCTAATTTCGAAGTATTCACTTTATCCTTAAACTGCGTCATCCTATTCAACCACCCCATCGGCGTGGAGCACCCCAAAATCCAGGCCAATTCGGCATGTCCCGGAACCGAGCTTTGCGCGAAAATGATGTTTTTTTCCGGGTCGATGCCGCAGGCGATGTAGGTCGCGGCGGTGAGCCGGACATTGTGCAATAACTCTGCCGGGTTTTGCGGCACGGTGATGGCGTGCATATCAACTATGCAGAAAATCGAGCGGTATTTATGCTGGAGCGCCACCCAATTCTTTATCGCGCCGAGATAATTGCCGAGGTGCAGGTTGCCGGTCGGCTGGATTCCGGAAAAAACAAGTTCATTCATAATTCAGTTTTCATAGCGGGATTCGGTCGGAGTATCCACCAAAATTATCGCCGCGCAGGAGTTGAAAATAATAAAGCTGCGGCAAAAAGCGTACGTACGCTTTTTGGTGACGCACGTATAGAGCTTTTCATAATGCAGGATTGTAACAATGTTGTATAGAAACACGTACGTACGCTTTTTTGGAGGATAGGTTGATATAACATTGCCGGAATCGATGCGTTGCAACATCCATTTTATAGTGGATGTTTTTTGTGCCCATATAGCGGCGAAAGGGCAGCTACATTACCGATTATTATCAATGTCGGCGGCTGAAGGTTTTGTTTCACTGTTACATTGTATAGCTTATCCAATGCGCTGAAAAATATTTGTTCTTTCGCAGTTGTTCCCTCCTGAATGGCGGCGGCGGGAGTTTTTTTCGGGAGCCCTGCCTTGATAAGGTTTCGGCATATTTCTTTTAAGTTTGCCAGGCCCATATAGACGACCAGGGTGGTTTTCGGATCGGCCAGGCCTTGCCAATCCAGATCGATTTTCTCGCCCTTCTGCTGATGGCCGGTGATGAACCTGACGGCATTGGCGATGCCGCGATGGGTGAGCGGTATTCCCGCAGTGGCCGCGCAGCCGGAGGCCGAAGTGACGCCGGGGATGATTTCGAAATCGATTCCGGCTTGCAGCAGCGCCTCCATCTCCTCCCCCACACGGCCGAAAATCAGCGGATCGCCACCTTTCAGCCGGACAACGGATTTCCCACGCCTCGCCTGATTCACCAGTTCTTTATTGATTTCCTCCTGGGTCATGTAATGTTTCCGGCAGGATTTCCCGGCGTATATTTTCTTTGCTTTTTGGGGGATTAGCCGAAGAATCGCATCAGGGACCAGCCGGTCGTAAACCACTATGTCGGATTTTTTTATCAGGCTATGGCCTTTGACGGTCAGCAGCCCAGGGTCGCCCGGCCCGGCGCCGACTATATAAACTTTTCCGGGATTTTTTTTCCCGCCTTTCATATCGCTAACCTACATCCCGATGATTCAGCGACACATTATAATCTTTTTTCCTTAAGTCATCCCGCAGAGTTTCGGCGACGAAAACCGAGCGATGTTTTCCGCCAGTACAGCCGATCGAAATCGTCAGGTAGGTCTTGCCCTCCTCCAGGTATTTCGGCAACAATTCCAGAATTAAATCATGCAATTTATCATAGACGGGGGGAAAAGCCGGATCGGATTTTATATATTCGGCGATTGCGGCATCCTTCCCGTTCAATGGGCGAAGTTCGGGCGTGTAATGCGGATTTTTCAGGAACCTGACATCGAATATTAAATCGGAATCGCGCGGCAGGCCTTTCTTGAATGAAAAAGAATTAATCTTGACGAAAAAATTATCCTTCTTATCGCTGGAAAAATTCTCTTTTACCCACGCACGCAATTCATTAAGAGAATAATCGGAAGTATCCAGCACGATATCCGCCTGCTCCTTCAAAATATTCATCACGCTGCGTTCATTTTTGATGCTGTCCATTATCGGACGGCCGCCGGAGATCGGGTGTTTCCGGCGCGTTTCGGTGAACCGGCGCAGCAGGATTTCGTCATCGCATTCCAGGAACAGCATCTGCGCGTCCGGGTTTTTTTGCCTGATGAGAGGAAGGGTTTTGGAGGTGAAATAACCGGCATCGAAATCGCGGCTGCGGATATCTATCCCGATGGCGAGCGGCCGCACCAGCGATTCCGGGCTGGAAGTGAGCAGCGGGATTATATATAATGGCAGGTTGTCGATAGCCTCGAAGCCTATATCCTCCATCGCTTTTAAGGCTATGGTCTTTCCGGCGCCGGACATGCCGGTGATAAGGACGACTCTGTGAGCCATCAGTTGCACACTACAACTAGCGTTATTTCGCTCTTTCTGGATCGATCCATGAAATATTTCCGTCGGCGCGGTGATAAACTACGTTTAAGGCCTTGTTCCCCTTGTTTATGAACATCAACGCCGGCAGGTTTTCCAGATTCATCCGCATCACCGCTTCACTAACCGTCAGAGTTTCGATTTTCACCGGCTTTTCCGCTATTATCAGCGGCGCATCCTCGTCCTGAAGCTCCTCGCCATCGTCTTTTTCGCTGAGTACATATTTTCTCGCATCGAACTGCTTATAGCCTTCCGCTTCCAGATCGGAGAATTTTTTCTTATGGTGATTCTTGATTTTCCGCTTATAGCGCCGGAGCTGTTTTTCAATGCGGTCGGCCGCCATATCGAACGCGGCATAAACGTCGGCAGCGAGGCCATTGCTTTTGATGACGATGCCAGAGCCGGTTCCTTCGTTCACCATAACATCGGCGCGGAACATATTATTGTGCGCTTCCTTGGAGAACACCACGTTGGAATCTATCGCCTTTTCGAAAAATTTGCTGACCGAACTGGAAAGTCGATCCTCGACATGGCTTTTCAGTGACTTTCCGATATCTATTTTCTTGCCTGAAACTGCGATTTGCACGGATAACCTCTTTATTGTTGATTAATAGAAGGATAGGACGGCAGGAGCAAAAAATCAATAAGTTTGGTAAGAGGGCCATTGTCATTCTGACCCCGGGCTTGACCTGGGGGAAGAATCTCCGGAAGCAAGCAAGATCCTTCGGCTACCGCCTCAGGATAACAGTTAAAACTGCCCGCCCAACGATTTCTTCCTCCGCCGCATCCCTGAGGTGGGGATTTTTAATTCCTCGCGGTATTTGGCGACGGTGCGGCGGGCGATATTGATGCCTTTGGTGCGCAATAATTCGGTGATTTTATCGTCGGAATGGATTTCGTTTCCCTCAGCTCCCAACATTTGCTTTATCAGATGCTTCACCGTCTGGCTGGAGAAATTTTCCTGCGATTCCGCCCCAGATGCCGCAGTTTCCAGGTTATGCAGCGATGAAGTGAAGAAATATTTCAGTTCGTAAAGCCCGAATTGCGTCTGGATGAATTTGTTGGAAACCACGCGGCTGACGGTGCTTTCATGCATGCCGATTTTTTCCGCGATTTCCCGCATGGTCAGCGGCTTCAAGTGCATTATCCCTTGTGAGAAAAATCCGTTTTGCATGGCGACAAGTTCGGTCGCCACTTTCAGTATCGTTTCCGCCCGGTTATTCAGGGTTTTTATCAACCAATTGGCGGTGCTTAATTGGTCGCTCAAATATTTTTTCTGCACCAGATCGCTGGTTTTCCGGGAAATTTCCGAATAATATTTTTTATTGACCAGGAGCTTCGGCAGCAAATCGCTATTCAATTCAACGCGCCATTTATCCACCCCGCCTTTCCTGACCAGCACGTCCGGCTGCACCGCCTGCACCATTTCCTCGGCGAAACTGCTGGCCGGTTTCGGGTTCAACGCTTTTATCTCCCGCACCATATCCGCCAGATCTTCCGCCGATATACCGCAGATTTTCTGCAATTTCGCCGTTTCATTCTTAGCCAGGAGATCGAGGTTTGCGATGAGCGATTGCATCGCCGGGTCGAGCCGGTTTTTGTCTTTCAATTGCAGGCCTAAACATTCCGCCAGGTTGCGCGCGAAAATTCCGGCCGGGTCGCATTTTTGTAAATCGAGCAGAACTTTTTCGATCTGCGCCAAAGAGCAGGCAAGCGTTTCCGCGAGCTTGGAGAAATCGGCGGAGATATATCCCGCCTCGTCCAACATATCCAGCAGATGCAGCGCGATGATTTTTTCCGGCGGGGATGCCAGATCCAGGTTTATCTGCTCCAATATATGTTCGCGTATTGTTTTCGCCTCGGAAATGGAATTTTCAAAAATGTCATATTCCTTGTCGCTATAAGTTTTCTGGCCGCCGCCGAAATTATAAAAATCGCCCTCCCCGGCTTTCGGCCCGGATTCCTCGCTCCAGACATTTTCCATATCGACTTCCGGCTCTTTCCCGCCATCGTCAAAAAGTTTTTCTTCCTGCTCTGGCGATTTCTCCAGCTCTTCTTTCGGCTTATTTTTGGCGATTTCTTCTTCGCCGTCGGAGATAAGCAATGGATTCTTCTCCAGCTCGTCGGCGATATAGGCGTTCAAATCAAGGGTGGAAAGCTGAAGGATTTTGAGCGATTGCTGAAGCTGGGGCGTCAGCACCAGCGATTGGCCTTGGCGTATCTCCAATCTTTGCGAAGCTTTCATGCAAGTATCTTACCCCTTAGCATGGTTTTTTCAAGGAATTAGAAGATAAAATTTAGCTTAAATTATTGCGACTAGACTATAACTACCGGGCCCGATAGCGCTGCGGCGCGTAAGCGGCGCCGGCGGCAGACCCCCCACCGAAATTGGCCGGGGCATCGTTATTCGGCAGGAAGTTCGATTGCTGCTGATTGCCATACATAAACGGAGCCGGTTGATCGTCCGGATCGGTATATCGCGCCGAACCATCGGTATTTATGGCACTGGTCTTATCCAGCGTCAAAGCCAAGGCATCGTGAATGCTAAATAACGCTACGGCAAAAAATATTATAGCAGCGCCGCTAAACATTTTCATAAATACTCCATCAGGTCACAATCAGCCTACCATAATCACTGGGGAATACAAAAGACATTCCGGAAGTAATTTTTAAGGGATTGGTATGAACCGTTAAATGCGCCCGGTGAGCAGTAAAATGAGTAGGACTATAACAACCAGTCCCGCGCCACCGCTCGGATAATAGCCCCAGTTCCTGCTGTGCGGCCATGTTGGCAACGCTCCCACCAGAATTAGCACTAAAACTATTAGTAATATTGTTGAAATAGACATAAAAATCTCCCTTAAATAAGCACCCGATGAAAATTACGCCGGATGCTTTAAGCTTATTATTCCTTCAAGATGCAAAAGACGATTACGCAGCCTTAGTTGAGCTGCCAGAACTGCTAGCCTCTTCAAGGGCTTTAATTTTCTTTTCAGCCTCTTCTTTGGCAATACCATACTGTTCTTGCAGCTTGCCAAAAAACTGGTCGCGCTGGCCATTAAAGAGCGCGATATCGTCGTCGGTAAGCTTACCCCAGGTTTCTTTGATTTTACCTTTAAGTTGCTTGAAGTTGCCTTCTGCTTGGTCATTGTTCATAAAACTCTCCTTATATGTTTTTTGGTTAGCTTTTTTGGTTAGCGCCGCCAATGACAACGCATGTCGAACCTAGTACTATTCATATAAAGAAAACATGCGGTTCTTAGCGGTTGCCAAAGTTTATTTTGATACCGGCAAGCAATCAGCATCGTATCCTTATGGATGGCCTGTCACTCCAATGACAGCGTTAACAACATACAAAAGGAAATTTATGAAATATTCGACAACATCTGCGCTGGCGATTCTGGCGCTAGGGCTTGCTGCTTGCACCGGCCCTGCCGGGCCACAAGGAGCCACCGGCAATCAAGGCAATACCGGATATACTGGAGCAACCGGAAACCAAGGTAATACCGGCGATACCGGAGCAACTGGTAATCAAGGAAACACTGGGTACACGGGAGCAACCGGAAGCCAAGGTGATACAGGCTATACGGGAGCAACCGGAGCAACTGGAAGTCAAGGATCAAAGGGCAATACCGGCGCTAAAGGGAACACCGGCTCCGGCAGGGACACTACCGTCATTGTCCGGTAACTTTAATCCGTGTTCATGCTCAAATCGTACACTCTGAGGCAGCATCAAGCTGCCTCAGAGTGTACGATTTATAATATCAGCAGCTAGCTGGATTCGCCATGGCGGGTAGATTCGAAAAGGAACCAGGTACGCCGCTCGGTTTCGTCAATCCAAGTCTCAAGCAAACTTGCACTGGCAACATCTTCATGCTTATCGCATATTGAATGCGTCTCACGCATAGACGCGGCCAGTTGCTTATTGTCGTCACGCAGTTCAGACAGCATATCAAGCGGGGTCACATAATCAGCATCGTTATCCAAGATACGCTGCAACTGCCCGATTTGGCCAATTGATCGCAGCGTCGTCCCGCCGATTTTCCGCGCACGCTCGGCTATTGCGTCGGTCATGGCGAAAATCTGGTCGGCTTGTTCGTCCAGTAGAAGATGATAATCGCGGAAATGCGGCCCCGATACGTGCCAGTGGAAATTCTTGGTTTTTAGATATAGCGCGAACACATCGGCACCCAGGATATTGAGCGCACCGGCAACTTCACGTATGGCTGCAGGAGAAAGATCGGTCGGGGTGCTAAGCGGAGCTACCCGCCGCGCTTTTGCATTTTTAGCATTCATCATATTTTGTCTCCTTGGTTAAAAAAACGAATATAAAACTATCGGGAAGAAAATTAAAATGTCATGTGGTTTTTTGGATTTGATTTGCACGGCTGGAAGCATCGTTATCAAAAACTGCCCTTGTTAAAAACTGATGGCCTTTTTCAGCCACAATATTTCCGGCGGATCCAGGTGCGGCGATAGTTTCATGAATACTTCGCGGTGGTAATTTTCCAGCCATTCTTTTTCCTCCACCG
>Ga0206958_1297_pt1 | contig 10700 bp, 4 predicted proteins | sample Alteio_BWOrgHeat_33_FD_152968 | JGI IMG/M metagenome (GOLD analysis project Ga0206958, IMG submission 152968) | Enriched cells from forest soil in Barre Woods Harvard Forest LTER site, Petersham, Massachusetts, United States -... | ecosystem: Environmental > Terrestrial > Soil > Temperate forest > O... | reverse complement strand
AAGTTGCTGTACGACGGGGAGAATCGGAGCGGATTTGGAGATATTCCTGCTGAATTCTCCGGTGACCGCCGAGATGAATGCCGAATTCGGATCCGGGAAGAGGGTCGATGAGGTTGTCGATCGGTGCGCCGCACGATCCGCGTACGACGAGCGTCGTCGGTAAGCAAACGTGGACGAATGGATCCTGCGGCCGGCGTAGGCGATCCATCAGCACTCGCACGCACTCCTCGGAGAACTTAGGCCAATCGATCATCATGGACGTCAACCCAACGTGGTCTATTTGCAGGGTTGCGTCGCCGCCAAATGCGACGACTGCTACGTCCTCGGGAACTCGGAGCCCTGCCTCGAAAATGGCTTCTACCACATGTGGGACACACATATCCTGGAGTACGAAGATGGCATCCGGGCGATCGTCGTCCATTAAGCGACGAATGAGGACAGATGTCTCTTCAGGACCGCCTCCGCTGGTAACGCTGAACAGAAAGTCGACCGGGTGTGGCATCAGCGCGGTGTCAAAGAGGCCCTTCAGATATCCTGAAAACCGATCGTGGTTGACTTCCAGCATGTCCATCATGCCACTAACCCCGATTCTTGTTCTGCCTTGTCTGGCAAGGTGGCGCACGATAGCGGCGGCGCCGTTCAGGTTGTCCTCGGTGATGAGGTCGGTCTTTATTGATCCAAGTCGGTGATCGAGGGCAATCAGGGGCATTCGTTTTCGAGCCGCTTCAACTCGTTCTATGTCGGGGAAGCCAGTTTTCGACCAAATAAACGCGGCGACGCACCCGGTGTCGGCAGCGTATTCGATTGCTCCTTCTACCCCGTAAACTCTCGAATCCACGTGGCTAAGGTGCAGGCCTGTACCGTGCAATGCACGGCTAATGCCGAAAAATACTCGCTCGTTGATGAGATCGGCGTGGTCTATAAACGCTACGCTTCCAACTAACTCGGTAGCCGGACCGAGGCATGCGGCCACGCCACGCTTTGGTTTAATTTCTGCCCAACCGCTCTCTGCCAGAGTTGCCAGCGCTCGACGGACGGTGCTACGACTGACCTTGAATGTCGTTTGTAGCTCTTTTTCGGTGGGCAAGAACGCTCCGGGTAGGTATTGACCCTCGCGAATCTGGTCTCGCAGTTCCTCTGCGATTGACTGATACCCTTGTCCCTTTTCTATCATGTTTGGCGCACACGTATCCCCAATAGTGCCGGTCTCCAGTATATCTGGGACGTGTGCATTATGTATAGACGTTCGAGTCTTTATGTTTACATCGGTTTCTACTGAGTCGACAGACCACCCTGATCGTTGAGGCGTGCTGACGCCCAGGATCCGTTCCCCCCTTTGCGAACCTTCGCGACCTTTACCTCCCTTTGCGTGAAAAATAGGAACTTGCAATTGCTAGCCAACGCCGCGAAGGATTGTAAGCCAATCGCAGTAACGCCAAGAAAAGCGAGGATTACTTTTTCGCGAAGTATTGAAGAATCGCCTCAGCGGTGATACCGCTTTCGAAGACTCGGAAATTGTGCCCATTTGGGGTTGCGTTTGGACCGTAGAATTCCGACATTGTGCCCCAGCATCCCACCGCGTGCACCAACGTTTGAAGCACATCCTTTGCCGCGGGATCGCCAAGTTCCACCAAATCATAGAGAAGGTATCCGAGGTTGTGGCCGCAAAATCCCATGACTTCGGGCGGAGCGGTCGGTAAGAAGCCGGAGCTGGCGACCTGTGTTTTCATGGCGTTGGCGTCCGCCTTCTGGCGATCATAGTTGAGTCTCGCTCCCAACCACACGGGGATGAGTCCATAGTTTGGAACCGTCACATCTGGCCAGGTGCCATCCTTATATCGTGCCCAATGGTGGTGAGCTGGCGTAAGTTCAGGCCTCCAAAAAGTCGAATCGATCCCGGCCTTGACCTTCTTGAGTTTTATCTCATATAAAGCCGCAGTGTCGCGTCTGCCCTTGGATTTGAGAAAGTCGATATAGAATTGGGTTGACGCTACTGCAATGGCTGCGGATGGAAAGGACCATGAATCTCTGCGCCATTGAGGAAAGGCGGGGAAGCCTCCGTACTCTTTGCCATCTTCGCGGACACAGTATTGTTCGGTCTCGTCGCCGTTGAAACTGATTCTCCAACCGTTTCTTGTCAATGAGTCAAGTTGAGCGTCGATCGCGAAGCGGATCGACTTCTCAAGACTTTCGACGAACTTGGCATCTTTGGTGCGAGCCAGATAGTCGCGAATCATCAAAACGTAATAGCCCGTTATCTCAGAACTGTCGTTGTAAAACGAGTGGCCGATAAACGAGTCCGAGCCCATCGACCAGTAGTTAGGGATGAACCCGGCAACCGACCACTTGTGGAAGATCGTTTCGATTGCCCTTTTGGCTTCAGAGTAGTGCCCAGTAGCCAAAAAAAGCCGAACCGCACCATGAGTGTCTCGAATATAGGAGTTTGCGTATTTCCTCGCGCCGGCGATCGTGCCTCCATCACGATTCTGCTGCATTTTGCACGCAATCAAACTCCCTTCAACCACGTCACGAGCCTTCGGGTCGGTGACATTCGCTAGCGCTCGAGAACCGGACTGCATCCATGATTTCCATGCTACGACGCTTTGTTTTAGATCCGTCTCTGGTTGACGGCTTTGAACCATGTACGTGTAGGATTGAGCCGGCTTATCTTCGTCGTAATATTGCCAATGGTACAGGCCAGTTCGAAGAATCCCGCCCGGCGGCAGCAAGTGGTCGATTGTTTTGATCTGAAATCGTTTGCCGTCGTCAGTGATTGAGGTTGGTTCAGAGAATGAAATCTGCGAAAACCGATCCGCCCAGTTTTTGGTCTCGTTTCCAAAGCAGTAAGTGCCTTTCGCGGCTCGTAGGATCAGCGCACTCGGGTTTTCGATCCGAGTAATCGCCGTTCCCGGGGTGATCGAGGCGTTCAGGGTCACATTGACGGTAGATTTCGGAGATAGATTGAGACAAACGATGTACCGCGCTACCCAAGAAGATCCGGGCAAAGCGAAGTCCGAAACCCACACCTGCACGTCGCCGATTCGTTGAAGTCCAGTAAAGACACCGGTCTCCCTCGCCCGATGCATCTGAAGCGAAAGCTCGGTTGATTTGCCATCAATCCTCAGGCTAAGCAATTCTTCCGAAACGAAGTTAGGAGAAGTGTAATCCGGCCCAATCAGGAAATCCCATTTGCCGCGCGTGTCCCCACCCGCGCCAGCAATGCCGTTGCCGAAGAAGTAAGGCTCCTCCTTGCCAAGATACGGCACCGTCCTGAGGACGGCATCCGGCTTCGCCGAGCAAAGGGTTGCGCACAAGATGCCAAGAATGCCTGAGGCGAAGGATCTCAATGTTGAGTACCCATCCCGTTCACCTAACCCACCGGCGCGGCCGCCGTTGCTTCCTTCGGTTCCGGCTTTGGCAAGTAGCGCTTGTTCGGCATGGGCGGATCGACGAGCTCGACGCCGACAGGCTGTACGGTGTTCAAACTATGCTTTTTCAGCAGCGCATTGAGGTCGACCAAATCTTTCTTCTGCAGCGTCCGCCACTCGTCGGAGACGGCCTTGATTTTTGCCCAGTCGGAGCCGTAGGCTTCGAGCATGTAGTCGGTGGGGGCCATGTCACCGTAGTCGAAGGAGTCGAGGCGGGCGAGGAGGTAGCCGTTTAGACCGACGAAGCTGTTGGGTTGAGGAGGGCCGTAAAAGCGGCGCACGTGCGAAACTGTGCCCCCGACTTTATCCAATTTTGCATCGAATTTCTTCGCCGCTTTCAATACCTCGTCGGCAGGCTTTGCATCGATGATGGCCGCCAGAGCAGTTCGCATCGACTTCACTTGATAGTAGCCGTCCCAACCTTCTTGGACACCGGCAACGATGTTCATTCGGAACTGATGCTCTAGTTGAAGATCGCGAGGAGTCGCGGTTGAGCGAGGGTCGTTTTGAACGACAACGGTTTGGTCGTAGTTCTTGCCGTCAACGATGAGCCTAACCGTATAGGCGCCCGGCAACGCGAGGGGGCCCTCTATTGCGGCCGGCGTGTCGCCCGCCATTGCACCCATCACGTCGCCGACGTCGTGATTGAACGCCAAGGGCGTGTCGTACCGGATATTCCAATTGACTCGATTCAGACCGACCTCGGCCGGCATCGGCTTTCGGATCTCGGGCCAATACGTTGAGACCGGCGGCGCCGGATCGTCGTACGGCTCGATAGGAGTACTAGACATCTGTCGGATGACCTTACCGTGTAGATCGAGAATCTCAAGCTTAACATCAGCGGTAGGCTTCGAGGCTAGTGAGTAGTAGATCACGGCGCCCAAGGGTGGATTTTCAGCATGGGGAACCTCTGGAGGGAATGGGGTATCGCCATTTACATTTCGACGCAAGCGGTAAGCGACGCTTGGCCTAAATAGATGAACTCTGTCGGCAACCGTGGCCGCTGAGATCTCGCGCAAGGGTGAAATATCGTCTAGAATCCAGATGCCGCGACCATAAGTGCCAAGCACGAGATCGTTCCCGTGAATCACGATATCGGACATAAATGTCGTGGGAAGATTTAGACTCAACGGCTGCCAATCGTCACCGTCATCGAAAGAGACAAACACCGACTTGGCGGTGAGGCTAAATAGAAGCCCCGCTCTTTTTGTGTCGGAGTGGAGCGCGCTGACGCGCTCCCCACTTGGCAAGCCTTTGCCAATTGCTTTCCAGGTATTTCCGAAATCGTGAGTCCGGTAGATTTGTGGATTGGTTCCGCCGGCTCCGAAGGTGCCGACTGAAACATATGCGGTTGCGAGGTCCGTGTGAGAGGCTTCTATGCTAAAGATCAAACGTGGGCGTTGCCCGGACAGTTTGCGCATGCTTACATTTGCCCAGGTTTGGCCATGATCCCTTGTGACCTGAATTAGACCGTTGGATGTGCCAACCCAAACGAGGCCTGAAGATATCGACGAAGCGCAAAATGATGAAATCGATGCGTATTTAGCCCGCGCCTTCTCTTCTTTGGTTTTCGCTTCCGGGTCAATCGTCAAGTCAGGACTGAGTTTGCGCCAATGCACGGCGCCATCGGTCGTCGACATCAGATACTGAGTCGAGATCATCAGTTCATGTGGATTCGCCGGAGAAAACGCCATTTGGCCTGACCCGAATCGAAGGTCGGACTCAGGGCTCATATTTGGTTCTACTTGGACCCATGTTCCGCTTGGGTAGGTGACCTTGATGATTCCACCCACTGGACCTACTGCATAGCTGATCTTCGAATTGAGAGGATCAACCACGATATACCCTCCCTCATTTCCTGGGTGGGGAAGCCAATCCATGGGCGTGATCGCCCCAAGGTTGCCGCGACTGCTTGTTCCGATGCAACCGCTGTCCTGTTGAGTCGCATAGACCCAGTACGGAAACTGGTTGTCCGTGGAGATGTGATAGACCTGACCGGTGGCTTGGTTGTACCAAGAACCCCACGTCTTACCCGCATCTAGACTGACTGTTGCCCCTTGATCACCGCCCAGCAGGATCTGGTTGCCGTCATGCGGGTTGATCCAGAGTTGATGAGGATCGTCGCCTCCGGGCGCACCCTTCAAACCCTCGAAACTCTTTCCACCGTCCAGCGAACGAAATACGCAAGTAGCAAGCGTGTAGACCAAGTCAGGGTTTTTGGGGTCGACGTACACGCCCGAGCTGTAGTCGCCCTGGCCATTTGCTATACGCGAATCGTCCGAGGCCATTTGACGCCAATTTACGCCTCCGTCGTCAGATCGATAGAGACCAAACGTTCCGATGATATAAACCCGCTGCGAGTCCGTGCCTTGAGCAACCGCAACCGTCATCCGACCCGAGGATTTCGGCAAACCGGAAGTCTTGAGCTTCTTCCATGTCACGCCCTCGTCCAAAGATTTATAGATTTCGGGTCCGGCGGATATCGAGGCATCGACTACGGTTCCAGCACCCCTAAATTGTCGCCACGCGGTTGCATAGATGATCTTAGGCTGATCGAACGTAGAGGCTAGGTGTTGGATGCCGGTCTGCTCGTTAACGAAGAGTGTCTTAGTCCAACTCTTTCCGCCGTCTGTACTTCGAAAGACTCCGCGCTCCTTCGGTGCAGCCGCCGACGCATTCATGACGGCCGCTACTACGACATTCGGATCGTGAGGATCGACGACTAGGGAAGGGATCATCCGGCTTTCCGGAAGCCCGATCTCGTGCCAGGTCTTGCCCGCATCAGAAGATCGATAGATTCCTTTACCCTCGCCACCACCGCTAATTTCGCCCGTGCCCGCGTAGACGACGTTTGGATCGGACTGTGCAACTTGAACGGAACCCACAGATGAGACTTCCTTGACGTCGTCAAAAACCGGATACCAAGTCTGGCCGGCGCTCGTGGTCTTCCAAACGCCGCCTTGAGGGAGTCCAATGTAAAAAACGCCCGGTTGACTGGCGACACCCGTAACCGCAGCTACCCTGCCACCTCGAAACGGGCCGATATTGCGCCATTTCAGCCCAGCCAGCTGCGCGGGAGCCACTGTCTGACCACCAGATAGGCATAATGCGGCAAAGCTCAACAATACGAGGATGCCTCGCCCAAACACGAATCGTGTACCTGCAACTACCGGAATTCTCATGGAGCATCAATCTTAGCCCAAACGGTGGTCTAGCCTTGCCGATGTTTTGTGCGGGAGTCAATGATCTGTAATTCGAAGCGAGTTTAGGTTTCTCTAGTGCACGTTGATGCTTGGGTTTGATGCCGTCCAACTTTCACCAGGTTTAGTCGCAATGCCAAGAAGGTGGGCAGATGTCCCGATGAGCTCTGGTTCTGACTCGACCTTCTCCAAATACTTCAGTATTTGCCCGACTTCCGCTTCATCAAGTTGAGCTAGATTTGGTATCAACCACCCGAATCCTTCGACTGCAAAGACTCGGACATCTTCTAGTCCCGCTTCGATTAACTCAGCTGCGAGTTCCCGCCTGGTATGGAACTTCGTCGTCGTGAAGTAACTCGGATTATCCGTTGGATTGTGGTGCTGACCGTCCGTGAGGTCCCGGTCAACAATCTGGGCGAAAACTGGGTCCTTGATAAATCCCCTGAAATAGCCGTCGAATAACGACGCGTATCTTGAGATCGCGGCAGCAATGATCGTACCGCCCGGCCTCAAGACACGCTTTGCCTCTAGTAGAGCCTTGTTCCGATCCTCGAGGTCCGTCAAGTGATAGAGCGGGCCGAGGAGCAAAACTAGGTCAAACGAGTTATTCGGATAATCCAGACTCCGAGCGTCTCCAACTTCCATTCTGTGAATTAGCGCCCCCTCCAAGTTTGCGCGAGCTTGCTCGATGTGAATAGGAATCGCGTCGACTAAATCAACGACGTACCCTTGTTTCGCCAGTTCGAACGAATAGATCCCTGCGCCGCCACCAACATCCAAAACATGTGCTGGAGGCTTCGGAGCATGCCGTTTTATAAGGTTCAGCGTGCGAAGGAATTCCAGTCGGCCCGCTCCGGTGATGAGACGCGCGTGCTCCCTACCCGCACCGTAGTACGACACCATCTCCGCTGGCAGATTCATTGCCTATTTTAGCCGCTGCTATTCTGCTCTAACACCCAGGCCAGCCTGGCAACTCCCAAGAAGTTTCCAATATCCAAGGCCCCATGCTGGTAAAAACCATCCCGCGAACACCGCCGTTTCCGGTTCCGTTCAATACTCCAATACTCCAGTTTCTTCCCCACCGATCGCAGCCCGGGAGTGAGGGGCCCCTAAGAGTCTTCCCCAATTCAGAGGTTCGGAATAGCGTGCTACCTGGATGCCTCGGCCCCGGAGGGTGCGACAGGGCCGAAGGCGCCGAGCCTTAGTAACCGCCAGTTTGTAGAAGGGGGTGCCGATCCTGCCGCTACGATGTAGCCTATCGCGCCACGGTCAGTCTTACTACTAAGTTGGTGTCAAGCTTCGTCGCCCAACTGGACTTTGATTACTTATCTCTTGAGAGTCACAACACCAAGGACTTTCTCGCACTTTCTATGGCGAGCGCTGCCCGGGGAAAGGTCTATCCAGGCCATGCCAAGTATTGCCGGATCGTCATCTTAGAGTATATGGACGACCAGCAGAGATCGACGCAAAAATTGAACGACGTTCGGCGAGAGCTAGATCCACATGGGGGTCATGGTGCTCAGCAGCATTGCCCTCGGGATGATGGATTCGTCGGAGTTCTTCGAATTGGCTCTTCGTCTAGACCCGGTGAACGAGTTCGCTGCTCGCCTAGCGATCAAGCGTTATAGGTATGGGGCCAGATGTTCGGACGTCCGGAGAATTGCGTCGAACCTTGTCCACCGCCTTCCGCGAGGGACATCTCGCAACCACTTTATGAGGGAGCTAGCATCGGCTTCACAACACGACGCCCGTCGCTAGCGGCGGGTGATTAAGCCCAAGGTGTTCGACATGCGGACACTTAGGCTTCGCTTAGAGCAGCTTCACCGACCAAGAAATATCCGCGCGGTGCTTTGCACGCATGCAGAGTCGAACCGCTTGAGTGATATGCTCCGCATCGATTCCGGCTGCTGATAGCTGCTGCTGAGGCGTCCCTGAACCGGGCATAGACCTTACCGCTAGCTTCGTGACGCTCGGCATGCCTGTCGTCATGTCGGTAAAGGCGTCAAGCACTGCATCGCCTATGCCTCCGTCTGCCCAATGATCCTCTACCACGACTAAGTTTCCACCGGTGTCTTGGGCTGCTTCATGGAGAGTTTCGATATCGATCGGTTTAATCGAATAGAGATCGATCACTCTTGCGCGGATGCCATAGGACTGTAGTTGGCTAAAAGATCGAAGGCTCTCGTGCAGCGTGATTCCAGCCGCGATAATGGCTACCTGGTCGTTGCTCGACCTACGAACGACTTTGCTGCCGCCGATTCTAAACTCCTCGTCCGACCTGTATATCACGGGCATCTTGCCTCTGCTGGTTCTCAAGTAGCTTATTCCGGGTGCTTTTGCCATCTCCTTCACCAGTTGCGACGTCTGGTTCGCATCGCAAGGATAGAGAACGGTGCTGTCGTGAATCGTTCGCATCATGGCGATGTCCTCCAATCCCATTTGCGACGGACCATCCTCGCCAATGCTGACGCCGACGTGAGAACCACAAAGTCGCAAGCTTGCCCCTGACACTGCAGCCATTCTAATCTGATCGAACGCCCTCGTCAGAAAAGCGGCGAACGTCGCTGCGAAGCTGATCTTCCCCAAGACGCTCATGCCGAGCGCGGCGCCGACAAGCTGCTGCTCCGCAATGAACATCTCGAAGAAGCGCTCGGGAAATGTTTGCTTGAACAGGTCGGTATAGGTCGAGTTCGAAACCTCTCCGTCCAGTACCATGACGTCAGGATTGGCAGCTCCCAGGGCAGCAAGTGCGTCCCCAAACGCTTTCCGAGTAGCTTCCTCGGTTCCAACCTCGTACACGGGCAGCTTCAACACGGTCGGCATGCGCTGCGCGCTTGGTGCGCTGCATTTGGGCTTTTGGACAGAAACGGCTAGTCCTCGTTCGCCACCTAATTCCTTGATTGCGTCAGCGGCTTGGTCCCCGCTAAGAGTCTTACCGTGCCAGCCTTCTTTATCCGCAACAAGATAGAAGCCAGAGCCTTTCACTGTCTTTGCCAGAATGCACGTTGGCTTTTCATTTTCATCAAGAGCCTCCTGATAAGCCGCATCAATGGCTTTCGAATCGTGTCCGTCGATTTCGATGGCATGCCAGCCGAACGCCTTTACCCGCTTCGTGTATGCCTCAACGTTCCAACCAAGGTCGGTGGGACCTTGCTGTCCCAGCCGATTGACGTCTACGATCGCGGTTACGTTGCTAAGACCGTAAAAACTCGACTTGTCGAAGGCCTCCCATACCGATCCTTCAGCCATTTCGCCGTCACCCATCAGAACCCAAATATGGAACGGGAGCTTATCAATATGTTTTCCTACAATCCCCATTCCAACCGCGATTGGTAATCCCTGCCCGAGCGAGCCGGTAGCGACATCAATCCAAGGCAAGCCGTGTTGGTCATCGATGGCGCCATCGTGTCGATGAGGTTTGGGATGGCCCTCAAGCCGGCTTCGAAACTTGCGAAGAGACAAAAGCTCCTCATCCGATATCATGCCGGCGGCCCTATACATGGAATATAGGAGGGGGCTCGCATGTCCCTTCGAAAAGATGAGGCGGTCATTGTTAGCTTCATGAGGATCATGCCAGTCGTATCGAAGATAGTTCGACATTAGAACCGCCATCAAGTCGGCTGCCGACATTGAGGATGTCGGGTGGCCTGATCCGGCTTCGGTTGTGCACCGGATACTGTCGATTCTAAGTTGAGCCGCAAGCTCTGAAATCTGAAGTCGATTAACGCTCATTTAGTCACCTTGTCCGGGGTTCTATAGCCAACAATCCAGCCTCGCTTATGGGCGAGATCTGAACATCGAGCCCGTCGAAGCCTGATCGAGGAGTGGTAAGGAATCCGACAGAACTTCCAAGGCTCAACTATGTAAATGGGAATCTTCCGGTGTTTCGCGTGTTCGACTCGCTCGAAAATAATCCGCGACTCCTGGAAGAACTCCCGACAGATAGGATTCAGCAGTTGCCAAGGTTGTTCCGAGATCACTAAAATCCGATGGGGGTTGAAGACTCCCGCTTCGCTCCCAACAGTTAATGGTGCGGGACCAACGTTACGAATGGCCCGTTTGTTACAGGGGA
>Ga0206958_1290_pt2 | contig 10741 bp, 1 predicted proteins | sample Alteio_BWOrgHeat_33_FD_152968 | JGI IMG/M metagenome (GOLD analysis project Ga0206958, IMG submission 152968) | Enriched cells from forest soil in Barre Woods Harvard Forest LTER site, Petersham, Massachusetts, United States -... | ecosystem: Environmental > Terrestrial > Soil > Temperate forest > O... | reverse complement strand
AACGGTAACGTGGGTATCGGCACATGGGTTGCGACTCAACTACTTGACATAGCAGGAAACGTAGGAGGTGGAACAGGCGTTAATATGCGTTTGTATAATGCCAATGGGGGAGCTGCTCCATGGTTGTTCAAAGCCGGCGGCGTCTATGGTTCGTCGGTATTGTCTTTTAATTATAACACAAACGATCTTTTCCGGATTGTAGGCGGAAACGGCAATATTGATGTTCCTTTGGGCAGTGCTTTTACCATTGATACCGCCAACGTCGGTATAGGAACTACCACACCCGCCGGCGGCCTGGTGGTCATGAATGGCAACGTTGGCATCGGCACCTGGGTGCCGGGTTATAATTTGGATATAAATGGTTCAGCCGCGATTTCAACTCTTTTAGGAAAGACAACAGTGCAGACTTCCAATGATACGCTATATTTTGGCACAAGCGGGCAAAATTTCTTTCTAGACCGCCCTGGCAATGGTGGTCAATTTGTTATGGGATATAACACAGCCAAGACAGCCGCTGCCAATAATATATTTCAAGTTTATAGCAATTCGACAGACCGTGCTCTATTGCTCAATATCCAAAGTGCGGGTACTTCTTCAGGTCTTAACGCCATCGGCCTTGGGACGAGCACACCTTATAACACTTTGTCCGTCGTAGGCGGGGTAGCGATTGGTTCAGCGGCTTATGCTGGTACGGCAGGACCTTCCAATGGTTTAATTGTCGCTGGCAACGTCGGCATCGGCTCCACATTACCCACCAGCTTGCTTAATATTCAATCACCCGCAGGAACCATACTTACTGTCAGCGATGCAAATTCTTCCGGATCAGAACAAATCAAATTATCGGACAATAACGAAAGTTATGCTATCGGACGGGATAGCTCCAATGGTTTCTTGTATTTCAATGGTACGCAAAATTCAAATAGCGGCTATGAGTGGGATGTGAATACTGGTACTGAGCGCATGCGGCTTACGAATGCGGGTAACTTAGGCATTGGCACTGCACTGCCGGTTAATATGCTCAGCGTGCGCGGTGGCGTAGGCATCGGTACAAGCTTTAGCGGCACCTATATCGCACCGATCAACGGCATGATCGTGCAGGGCAATGTGGGTATCGGCACAAGTTCGCCTAATTCCGTTCTGTTGAGCGTCGGCGGCGGTCAGCCCGTCACGGCCACAGCCGCGGATGACGCTTACTTCGCTCATGACATTGAAGTTAAGGGTGTGGTCTACGCAACAAGCCTGGTCGGCGGCCAAGTTCTGTCCGGGGACATGGATTTGGGCGGCTTCTACTTAAGGAGCAATACGGCCGGCGGTAATGGGGTTGTGTTGATCCACGGTGGCGTGGGCGCGGATACGGCAGACCTGGTTGTGGGAGCCAATTCTTACGTCGGTGTAGGCACAACCACGCCGGCCAGCCCCTTGACGGTCAACGGCAGTGAGGCGATCGGTACTTCTCAGAACTATTTGGCCAATGCCGCGCCTGCCAACGGTTTGGCGGTGCAGGGCAATGTCGGCATCGGCACCTGGGTGCCTGGATACGCTCTACAGGTCAACGGGAGCATCGCCGTCAGTAATCCAAATCAAGGACTTGTATGGTCTGGCACTGATGGCACGTTTGGAAATCAGATTATTCGGCAGTCTTCTGATGGTTCCATGAAATTGACCTCTGGCCAAGGAAACATTCTTTTAATGCCCGCTGCCAACGTGGGTATCGGTACAGCTACCCCACAAGGTGGCTTTGTCGTGACCAACGGCAATGTGGGTATCGGCACCTGGACGCCGAATGGCGCATTGGTTGTGGCAAATGGCAATATTGGGATTGAGACAGGAAGTACATTGCCAATGGCTGCATTGCAGGGAGAAATATCAATAACAAGTCAACTGGACCGGACTCTTTCAACTTACGCATATCAAGCTTCCAGTCAAAATGTGCTCAATGGTTATTATGTTGATTCCCCTAATTTTCAGAGATTTTTTGATATTTCCGCCGGAGGAGCCGGGGATGGGACAAATGGATCGAGTAATATACGGTTTTTAACCGCTCCGATTACGAATGGTTCAGCGACAGTTGAAAGAATGAGAATAGATGGCAACGGCAACGTGGGTATTGGTTCGACCGCTCCAAGCAAAACGCTCGACGTGCAAGGTACTGTACGCGCTATCGGCTTTGCCATGAGCGGCTCAGCGCCGGCATCGGGTTATGTATTGACCTCGGTGGATAGTGCCGGTAACGCCACCTGGACATCCCCAACGACAGGTATCGCGGGCTGGTCGCAGACAGGAACCAATGTTTACACCACGACAGGTAGTAACAACGTTGGCATTGGCACTTCAATCCCGCAAGGGGGTCTCGTCATCACCAACGGCAACGTGGGCATCGGCACCTGGGCGCCGGGTTCCGCTCAGTTGGAGGTAATGGGCAATGTCGGCATCGGCACAAACGTACCGGGTGTAGCCTTGGACATCAACGGTGGCATCCGCAGTATATCCACCGGTAATGTGCTTATTAGTGGAAATCTTGGCATAGGCACGCTTACGCCTAATCAAGTGCTTGTCATCAATGGTGTTATGGCGCATCAATGGGGTTCGCCGATCCCGGCGCTTTCATCGTGCGGGACTTCACCTTCCATTAAGGGTACGGATAATGCTTTCGAAATAACCGTCGGCACCTCGGCCTCTGGATGCACGGCCACATTTGGAGGCACCTATAATGATGCTGTTTGTGTGGTGAGCAATCAGTCGATGAGTTTGGTCAATGCCATGACTTATACAACATCGGCGACGGCTGTGACGATCAGCCAGACGAACTTAAGCAGTGATGTGGTGGATGTTCATTGTGATTTTAAAAATTAGATGAAAAAGCTGATTATAACACTCATATTTTTGCTATTGTCTTCCATATGTCATGCGGATATATGGTCTGGGCTTGTGGGCTGGTGGAAGTTTGATGAAGCCTCCTCGGGCACGTGTGGAGGGGCAACTCCTGATTCCAGCGGTCAGAACAACAGCGGTGCGTGTCAAGCCAGCCCCACCTACAGCTCAGGCAAAATAGGAGCCGGCGCGATCACTCTTAACGGTAGCTCTCAATACGTGTTGGTCGCGAACAGCGCTTCCACTGATCTGACGGGAAAGATTAGCCTTTGTTGTTGGTTCAAGCTTAACGCGTCAGCAGCAACCTTTGTGGCATTTATTGATAAAGAAGATTGGGCGTCGAGCGAAGGCTATTATATAGGTATGAAAAGTGGTGGGAGCAAAAGTTTATATTTTGGGTTTAACCGGGGGGCCAATGAAATTGATACCGGCAATAACGTATATACAAATGGCACCTGGAACCACATCTGCGGGGTCTATAACGGCAGCGGCGAGGTGATTTACCTTAATGGGGCGCAGATTTTGACCGGTGGTAATGCAACCGCGCCCGCTTCCACTGTCAATGGAGTAACGCTTGGGTATGATTTCACCAATTCGGGGCATTATATAAGCGGTTCTCTTGATGATGCCCGTATTTATAACCGGGCCTTATCCGCCGGGGACGTGGCTATGCTGTATCAATACGGTAAGGTTCAGATGAAAAATTCAACTTGGAAGAATTTTAAATTATATTAACTGATATGTCATTCTTGAGAAATAAATCATTCTTGTCATTCAAGGCATTCCTGTCGTTCCTGTCATTCCCGCGAAAGCGGGAATCCAGTACAGAACAAAAAAGCCGCCAGGAAACCCGGCGGCGGTGGAAGAACATGCTAAAAAATATATTTAACTCACCGGAGGATGCTGTTTCTCCGACCAAAACATCCATGCTACAAGAGCGCCAATACCTATTGCAATCCCTATCACGACTACCATTATTCGGCTCCTTTCCTATCTACAATGTAGATACTCAAATAAATCAACCCCATACCAAGTATAACAATAGCCACACGCAATGGCAATTCCTTGAAGAAATAGCTGGCCAATCCGGTTATGAGGACATTTTTGCCCAAATCCCCCAGGAGTTTTGCGGCGAAGTCCCAAGTTTTCTGACGCAGTACGATAAACATAAACAATTCCTTTTAGATAATGGGGGAGTTGGAGTCAATGGAACGGAAGATTCAAAAACCGCCGGGGGAGGTGCTGAAGCGATTAATTTTATAATATGCTTTTACCGCTTTGTCAATTTTGCCGGTATCCTGCTGGCGCTAACCCTCAGCACATCCGCCTACGCGCTCACGTCCGGCGAGCTCACGGCTTATCAAAATAATCAGAATCTCACGACCAGCGGCGTCTATTCTGTTGGCGGCAATGTGGGCATCGGCACCAGCACTCCGCAGGGCGCGTTTGTGGTCACCAATGGCAATGTGGGTATTGGTACTTGGGCGCCTATCTCCGATGGAAAATTAACCATCCAGGGAAGCGGTGTAGGTACCGTGGAATTGGGCAATTTTAGCGGGGTTGCATCATATGGAGCCATTTCTTTAAATGGACAAGGACTTGGTGCTGGAGGAGCGAACATATATAGCTCGCCGACCGATTTTAGCTTAATTTTTAACAGGCCTACAGGAAGTCCGATTACTTTTAAAGAAAACAATAGTACCTTCCAGTTCACAATCGCCTCAGGCGGTAATGTCGGTATCGGTTCAATAGTGCCTGGACAGAAGCTCGACCTCCAAGGCACCGTGCGTGCCATTGGCTTTACCATGAGCGGTTCCGCGCCGGCGGCCAATTATGTGCTGACATCCGTCGACAGCTTGGGCAACGCCACTTGGACCGCACCTTCAAGTGGCATCGCCGGCTGGTCGCTTTCCGGGACTAACGAATATCTCACCACGGGCAGCGACAATGTGGGCATCGGTACTTCAACCCCGCAAGGTGGCTTGGTCGTGACCAACGGCAATGTGGGCATCGGCACCTGGGCGCCTGGTTTCAAACTTGACGTTGCCGGACAATCCCAATTCCAAGCCACTTCTGGCGAGGCGATTTTTTCTCTAGGTAATCTTCAATTTAATCGTTCCGATAGCTTCCCGTATATCTATAATTCAAGGTCTGGTCAGGATTTACGCATCCGAACTACAGGAACAGGTGCTATAGACCTTCAGCCTGACACAGGGACAGGAGCAGTAATCATTGGCGCTTCAGGAAATCAAGTTGGTGCGCAAATTTGGGGCAACGTGGGTATCGGTACCAGCGTGCCTAATTCGATTTTCCAAGTCAATGCTGGAGAGGGAGCGCCAGCGGTAAGTGGAAATATGAATAATGGATTTATCTTATCAGCTGGAGTAGGCAGTGCTGCACTCAATTTAGGCGCTTATGATACAGGGAATACCCAAACCGGTTATGGATGGATAAGCGCTGCTTATGCAAATAACGCAAGCAGGTATCAGCGGCTTGCTTTGCAGCCCAACGGAGGCAATGTTGGAATAGGTTCTGTTGAACCAAGCCAGGCGCTTGATGTCCAAGGCACGGTGCGCGCTATCGGCTTTGCGATGAGCGGCTCGGCGCCGGCGGCTAATTATGTGCTGACCTCGGTTGACAGTCTGGGCAACGCCACCTGGACCGCGCCTTCAAGTGGCATCGCGGGCTGGTCGCTTTCCGGGACCAATGAATATCTTTCGACGGGCAGCAACAACGTCGGTATCGGCACCTCAACCCCGCAAGGCGGCCTCGTTGTCACTAACGGCAATGTGGGCATCGGCACCTGGGCGCCGTCCGCCGTTTTAAGCGTTGTCGGATTGAGTAATTCAGGAAATGATGTTGAGTTTTCAAACAATGATAAGACTGGAACAATACACTTCGTCTGCTTCCCAGGCTCTTCCGGCTGTCAAGAGTATGGAGGTGGTTGGCTGACCTTAGGCGCAGGAGGTTTGTCGAATACGCTTACTTTAGAGAGTAATGCAAGTGTATTTAATTCCAATGTGGGTATCGGCTCAAGCACACCACAAGGCGCTCTTGTCATTACCAACGGCAACGTGGGCATCGGCACCTGGGCGCCTACCAATGGCGCTCTCCAAGTTGGGACCAATACCTTAGTTGTCAACACATCCACCGGCAACGTAGGCATTGGCTCAACAAATCCAGGATTTCCTTTAGATGAATATAGTAATTCTCAAAATGTCATGGGTATTAGAGCCATTGGTGCGACACACACTATTCAAATGACCACAGATGGCGCGGGAGGGTTATTGACGACCGCCACTAATGGTTATTTAATTTTTGGGACCAATAATGGTGAAAAGATGCGGATTATGGCAGGTGGTAATGTGGGTATTGGGACATCAGTGATTACGACGGCAAACGAAAAATTACATGTCGCTGGAGATATTGTCAACAGCTCAAGTGGTGTTGATAGTTTGTTTGGCACATTCGGTACCGGTGTGGGGGTTTTAGGCACGTTATCCAACAACGATTTAATTCTTCGAACTAATAATACTGAACGCTTGCGTATTAATGCCTCCGGCAACGTCGGCATCGGCACCAGCACCCCGCAGGGCGGATTTGTAGTCACCAATGGCAACGTAGGCATCGGCACCTGGGCGCCTACCGGAGCGTTGGTTGTACAAAATGGCAATGTGGGCTTAGGTGTGAATGCTCCATTATCCAAACTTTCTGTAGTGGGTGGAATCGGGATCGGCAGTAATCCAGGATCTTCATTGTTAGCTGTTGGCACCGGAAACTTAGGTGTAGAAGGTAATATCGGTATCGGCGGTAACATGCAAAACCCAAGTAATAAAATAGACCTCAGCGGGGGAGGTATCGGTATAGGAACAATCTATTACAGTTCCTATCTCAATACCCTGGCGCCCAATGGCGGTATGCTGCTTGAAGGTAATATCGGTGTGGGTTCGCTCGCCCCCGGCCAGAAGATTGATGTCCAAGGTGCCGTGCGTGCCACAGGCTTTGCCATGAGCGGCTCGGCGCCGGCTAATGGGTATGTGTTGACTTCTGTTGACAGTTTGGGTAATGCGACATGGACGTCACCAGTGACTGGTGTGGCGGGTTGGTCCTTGAGTGGGACGAATGTTTATACGTCGACGGCTAGCAATAATGTCGGTATTGGCACTAACGTCCCGTCAAATGTGCTCAGCGTCAAGAATACCAGCACTTCCAATATCGCGTATTTCGGTAATGAATTTCCTAGTGGTGGGACGTCAAATGTTCTGGTCACCATAGAGACCCAAAATTCGGCCAATAACTACGCTGGATTATTCCTTGCCCGCGGAGGGAATTCAGGAACTTACATGACCCAGATTGCCAATGGTTTGAACATAGGTCCATCGGCGGATGGAAGTGCGGCACCCTATATCTTTGTCGGTGGCGCAAGTAATGTGGTCAATAATGTCGGTATCGGCACAGCTTCACCGGGAAGTATCCTGTCAGTCTTAGGGGGCGAAAGCTTAGGGTCGTATGCCACCAGCGCGGCACCGGTTGGGGGTATTATCGCGAGCGGCAATGTCGGGATCGGCACAGCTCTGCCCAGCTCTGCGCTATACATCAAGACAGCTAATGCAGTTGTGTCTATTGATGGTACGGCCAATCCTTATATTTCCCTTTTAGAAGGAGGTACGGAAAAAGTCCGTTTAGAAAGAGTTAACGCAGGTACTGCCTTACAAATTCAAAATCCCACGGGCTATTCGAGAACTTTGGATGTCAACGGGGGCGATATGACGGTTTCGACGGGTAATCTTGGTATTGGCACAACCACCACCAATCAAGGTGCTTTAGTCGTCACTAACGGCAACGTGGGCATCGGCACCTGGGCGCCGAGTTATTTATTGGATGTTTATAACCCCAGTGCCAATGCTTTTCGTGTCGGAACTTCTTCCGGCTATGTAAGTATAGATTCTAATGAGATTCATAGCTACGCTGGTGCTTTTTTTATTAATTACTTGCAAGCAAATAATACACTATTGAACGGTCAAGGTGGTTACGTAGGTATTGGTTCGATAAATCCCGGCCAAATCCTCGACGTGCAGGGCACGGTGCGGGCGATTGGCTTTGCGATGAGCGGCTCGGCACCGGCCAGCGGTTATGTGCTGACCGCGACAGACAGCAAGGGCAACGCCACCTGGACCTCGCCAACGACCGGTGTGGCCGGCTGGTCGCTTTCTGGGACCAACGAATACCTCACGACGGGCAGCAATAACGTCGGCATCGGCACCAGCACGCCACAAGGCGGCCTGGTCGTCACCAACGGCAACGTCGGCATCGGCACCTGGGCGCCGGTAGCTCCGGTTGATATTAAAGGTCCAAATGGCACTTCTTTGCTTAATATAGGAACTACTTCAGATAATTTTGATACCATCGCGATTCGTGGAGGAAATGGTACTTTATATAGTCCCGATGGAGATTTGAAGCTCAGTGCAAACGTAAATATTGATTTCTATACCAGTAATTCAGAGAGGATGATCCTCCAATCAAACGGTAACGTAGGTATTGGTACGGTAACACCCCAAGGGGCCTTCACCGTCACCAACGGCAATGTTGGCATCGGCACCTGGGCGCCTGGTTCTGCTTTAATTATTCAAAATGGGAATCTTGGAATTGGTACTTATCAGGCAACAGCAGCGCTTCAAATTGGTGTGGCATCGACGTTGAATACTTCCGGCATACTTGACCTTAGCGGAGGGGCTGCTGGAATACAATTTTCTCGTTCGGCTCAAGGAGGATTGGGAGATAACAATGCCACTATTTTAGAAAATGGTAACGGACAATTAGATTTATCTATATATGGTTCTTTAGTTATGCGAGTCGCTTCTGCACCACAGGTTTCAGTCTCAGGAGCAGAATCCATTGGCAGTGGATATATTAGCACTGCTGGGCCTTCAAATGGTCTTATTGTTCAAGGCAATGTGGGCATCGGGTCAACGACACCTGGCAAATCGTTGGATGTTCAAGGCACGGTGCGGGTAATTGGTTTTGCTATGACCGGTTCAGCGCCGGCCAGCGGTTATGTGCTCACCGCCAGCGACAGCGCGGGCAACGCAACTTGGACCTCGCCCACGACCGGTGTCGCCGGCTGGTCGCTTTCCGGAACCAACGAATATCTCACCACCGGCAGCAACAATGTCGGCATCGGCACAAGCACTCCACAAGGCGGCCTGGTCGTCACCAACGGCAATGTGGGCATCGGCACCTGGGCGCCTTCTTCCAAGTTACAGGTGAATGGGTCACTAACTCTTCAGGGTGCAAGTACCCAAGTTTTAACTGCGGATACGTATGGTCTTAGTACCAATGGTCATATTGAAGCCGGGTTTAGTGTAGGTGTTCGTGGTAATCGTGGAACTACGTATGGAATGGATCAGACAACACTTGGTTCTGCCACGGGTTTAAGTTTATTCTCCAATTCTATCGAATCATTGTCGATTAATAATGCTGGTAATGTAGGTATCGGAACAAACATCCCGCAAGGCGGCCTTGTTGTCACCAACGGCAATGTGGGCATCGGCACCTGGGTGCCAACACAAGCGTTGATTGTCAATGGTAATGTTGGTATTGCGACGTTGGCTCCTAGTAATGGCGTCGCTTTGGAAGTAAATGGAACTATTGGAAGTTATCCTAGTGGCGCTGCTGGTAAAATTTCTTTAGGAAACGTTAACCATACCGGCGAAGTTGCTTACATAACAACGGTCTCAGCAGGTGGTCTTCTTATTAATGAAGACAATGGTAGTGGTTATATTTCGCTTGCTCCAGCTGGATCAACGGAAGCTATGAGGCTTATAAGTGGCGGTAATGTTGGTATTGGTACGAACACGCCTCAAGGCGCGTTCGTTGTGACCAACGGCAATGTGGGTATTGGCACCTGGGCGCCGGCGGGCTCTCTAGTTGTGCAAAATGGTAATGTTGGAGTGGATTTGAGCGTCCCAGGTAATCCTCTGGAAGTCTCTGGCGTTCAAAATAACACTGTCAATCGTGCCAATGCCGGTATTCGATTTGACTTTAACACCAACGCGGGATTAACGGCGCCCAATTCAGCTAGCCTTTTGATAGGAGGGTACGGTGCAGCCAATAACAACGGTATTTATCTGCAAAATGTTGCTTATAACAATGACGCTATAGGTTATCCATTAACATTACAACCTTCTGGCGGCAATGTCGGTTTAGGATCTTCGAATCCTGCTCAGAAACTCGACGTGCAAGGGACAGTGCGTGCCATTGGCTTTACCATGAGCGGCTCAGCGCCGGCTAATGGGTATGTGTTGACTTCAGTCGATAGTCTTGGTAACGCGACCTGGACGTCCCCCGTGACCGGTGTGGCGGGCTGGTCTTTGAGTGGGACGAATGTTTATACGTCGACTGGAAGCAACAATGTGGGTATCGGTACCCAGACACCGCAAGGCGGTCTGGTTGTCACCAACGGCAACGTAGGTATAGGAACCTGGGCGCCTTCAAGCGCATTAAATGTAATAGGAAACATTACTGTGAGTAATAATGCGTCCATTTCCACTTCCGCAGGTTACCTTCAATTGGCGCCATTTACTGGTCAGCTTTGGTTTGGTAGTGTTGGCGGGGCCGGTATGAAAGATTCAGGTACATTAAGTTTGGCTAGTGGTTCGACTCTTGTATGGACCAATGGTGCAAATAACTTTTATAGTGCAGCTCTTGACACCAGTCTTTCTCGTGTGTCTAGTGGGACTTTGGCTGTGGGTACTGGAACACAAGGTAGTGCCGCCGGAACATTAATTGCCGCCAATATTGGGATTGGTACAACAACGCCGCAGGGTAGTCTAGTTGTTACCAACGGCAACGTGGGTATTGGCACCTGGGC
>Ga0206958_1296_pt1 | contig 10742 bp, 8 predicted proteins | sample Alteio_BWOrgHeat_33_FD_152968 | JGI IMG/M metagenome (GOLD analysis project Ga0206958, IMG submission 152968) | Enriched cells from forest soil in Barre Woods Harvard Forest LTER site, Petersham, Massachusetts, United States -... | ecosystem: Environmental > Terrestrial > Soil > Temperate forest > O... | reverse complement strand
GGGAAGCCAAACTTCCAGATGGCTTATATTGCGTTCCATAACCGAATGGATGCGCTTTTTTTCGGCGTCCTAATCGGCTATCTGTATCACTTTCGTCCGACGATCCTTGAGAAACTGATGCGTCCCACGCGTAATCGTGTCGTCCTGGTCGCAATCTCGGCAGTGTTGCTCTCATTTGCATATTTCTACGATCGGGACGACAAGTTTTTTGCCACTTTTGGATATTCTTTCATTTATCTGGGATTCACTGGCGTTTTGCTCTTGAGTCTCTACCTTCACGGCATCTTTTCGCGGAAATTGGCAAGACCCATGGAACTTGTTGGGAGCGCGGCCGCTTTTGTAGGCATGTATTCCTATTCGATCTACCTGTGGCATGGGCCCGTTGGTGCTTGGTTGCCGGGCTTAATGCGACGCTCACTGGGCTTTCCAACCGGAGCATACGGCCGCTTCACGGTCTATTTTCTTGGAAGTCTAGTAATCGGGACGGTGATGTCTAAACTGATTGAGTATCCAATCCTCCGGCTGCGCGATCAGGTCTTGCCGGCTTCTAATATCGTTGCAGTGGCGCCCGAGGTTGATATCGGACACGAGAGGTAGAATGAAGAGAAGATGCTGCTGCATTCACACACAAACCGCCGAGTTAATTCAGTGAAATGCATTGCTCTGCTAGGCAGACCGGACGTGCCTACCGATGGCGTGGCGGATTATTGCACGTTTCTCGCGAGCGCATTAGAGTCGCGCGGGGCCCGTATGAATATCGCGCGAATGCGCTGGGCAGAAAACGGGTGGCTCAGCGAATTACGAGAACTTTGGCGCCAAGCCGCCGAATGGCGCAGTCAGTGGGTTCTCGTGCAATACACATCGCTTTCATGGTCTCGTCGCGGATTTCCGCTTGGTGCGGTTGCTGCGCTTGCGATTCTTCGACGCCGCGGAGCGCGCTGTGCCGTTGTGTTTCATGAAGCGCGCCGCCAGAGTGAAGCTCCGACTCGCTGGATTGATCGCGCCCGTGGCGCATGCCAGGACTGGGTCATTCACAAGCTCTATCGCCAAGCGGAAAAGGGTATCTTCGTCGAGCCGTTGGAGTTCATCGGCTGGCTACCAAGAAAGGATAAAAAATCCGTCTTCATCCCTATCGGCGCTAATGTTCCTGAACTTCCGATTCAAGTACGGATCGACGGCCAGAATCGAAGAACGGTAGCCATTTTCTGTTTGAGCGATCCACCGAATGTTCGTCGGGAAGTGGAAGATATCTCGCGTGCGCTCCGTCTGGGGTGTGATCGTGGCCTGCAACTTAGGGTAGTATTCCTGGGCCGAGGGACGTCGGAAGCTACAGAAACGATTGGGCGGGCGTTTGACGGTGTACCGGTGGAAGTGTCTAACCTCGGCCTGCGCTCCGCGGCAGAAGTTAGCCGCGTTTTGGCGGAATGTGACGCAATGCTATGTGTTCGAGGGAAACTATTCCCAGGCCGTGGCAGTGCGTTGGCGGGGATCATTTGCGGTCTTCCGATAATCGCTTATGCGGGAGCGTCCGAAGATAGCCCCATTGCCGAAGCCGGCGTTGAGCTTGTCCCCTATCGTGACACCGACGCGTTGGCAAATTCCCTCGTGAATGTGCTCACTAACCCAGTTCGTTGGCAAGAAATGCATGAGAAAAACCTAATCGCCACACAAAAGTATTTCTCTTGGGAGTCTATCGCCGAAAAATTCCTAGAAACATTGGATTGCAGGTCTGAACATGTCTGAAAGAGTTTTATTCAGAAACAAGCAAACTATCGGCATTCCAAACGTGACTCTCGAGCCGTGCGTTTCGTTTCAAGCGCTCGATGTGAGCTGTCCGTGAAACTGGTTATCTACGCCCACAGCTGGGCTCCATCAGTCGGAGGAGTGGAAACAATTACAATTATCCTGGCACGAGGCTTTGCCGCATGGAAGGCAAATCATCCGGGTGAGGAAATCGCTGTTACGCTCGTAACGCAAACACCCGCAAGCGGAATGAACGACGCGGCTTTTCCGTTCCGAGTTGTGCGGCGGCCAGGATTCCGACAGTTGGTGCGGCTCATTCGCGAGGCTGACCTCGTCCACATGGCAGGCCCTAGCCTACTGCCGAGCGCGATTGCCTGGCTGATCCGCAAACCGGCGGTGATTGAACATCATGGCTTTCAATCTATTTGTCCCAATGGTCAGCTTCTATATGAACCTACGGAAACCCCTTGTCCAGGCCATTTCATGGCTCACCGATACGGCCAGTGCATTCGTTGCAACTCGAATCTCGGCAGGTTTGCGAGTGTCAAAATGTGGCTGCTAGCGTTCCTCCGTCGCTGGCTTTCCCAGAGGGTCTCTGCAAATATCGTGCCAACGGCATGGCTTGGATCATTACTTCAACTGAATCGAATGAAAACGATCGTCCATGGATTGCCGCCGCTTATTTTGGTGCCAGAAAGTCGCGTCACATCTACAATACCTGTTTTTGTGTTTCTCGGTCGGTTAGTCAGCACAAAAGGCGTTCGCATCCTGATTGAGGCTGCGAGTTTTCTCAAGGCGAAGAATTACAAATTTCAAGTTCGAGTTATTGGCGGTGGACCTCAGTGCCAAGAACTTGAAAAGCTCGTGCGCGATCTCGGAGTCCAAAGTCATGTGCAATTTCTCGGATATGTTTCGACTGAGCAGTGTGATGTGACACTACAAGACGCCACCGCCGTCGTAATGCCCTCATTAGGGGGGGAGGTATTCGGTTTGGTCGCAGCAGAGAACATGCAAATGGGAAGATTAGTGATCGCATCCGACTTGGGAGCATTATCTGAAGTCCTCGGCGATTCTGGGATGACGTTTGCGACAGGAGACGCGGTCGATCTTGCAAGCTGCATGGAGAAAGTTATTGCTAGTCCCCGCCTTGCAGACGAGGTTCGAGAGAGGGCTTCTCGCCGAATTGCGGCAATGTTCACCCAGGAACAAATGATTGCGGCACACGTGCAAGTTTATCGGGAGATCTGTGGCCGTTGACCAAACCTCGATCAATGGAGCGCCATGATGGTGAAACACTTCGGGCCGCCGAGAGCCTTCGTAATGCGGTTCGGAATTCCTACCCGCATCAAGATGACGTGGAAGGTCACGAGGCAGCAGTTCTGCGCGGAGCTACGGTCACGCTGAAGCAGTTTTCACCGATTCTATTTCTTGAGCTTCACAACGAAATGGTTGCCGCTGCAGGAGGCAATCCTGGTATCGCCGTTGAGAAGTTTGAGGAGCTTTACTACGATATATTCGCAACAGACGGGTCTGCTATCGATAGGAATGCTATTCTCACTAGGCCAATCATCAGAGTCATAGCCAAAAGGAGAGCCCAATGACGAGACTCTTGTTAGAGAACAGCGAAGATTTAACTATCCACTGCGCAAGAACGTCTCCTAAGAGCTACAGAATCCGTGCAGGTATTGTAGAACAAATGAACGGGGTCTAACTGACAGCATGATAGATGCACGCGTTCCCGCCGTTAAAAGTCAGACGCTCATCACATTAAGCGTTCTCGTACTTGGTATCTTCATTGCGTGGCAATTAGCTCAGGAAATCACTGCCAATGATACGCGAACCCTTACATTTGCTGCAGCCGGCTTCGTTGGTGTCGTTGCTGCTGTGACAATACTAAGAAATTGGCGTTCTGGCTTTTATCTCTTCTTCGTCTGGATGCTTTTTGAAGATCTCTTTCGGAAATACATGGGCAACGGGATAGCGCTCTTCTTCGGGAAAGACATTCTCGTCGCACTTGTCTACATCTCGCTTTTTACAGCCATCCGGCAAGGTCGGGAAAAACGCTTTCAACCGCCATTCTTGTTATTTCTCGGTCTTTTCTTTCTTTTGGGTGCTGTCCAAGTTTTCAATCCAAATTCTCCTCACATCCTATACGGCCTGCTGGGTTTCAAGACCTATTTCTATTACATCCCGTTAATGTACGCAGGGTATTGTCTTTTCCGGAGTGACCAGGATCTTAGAAGGTTTCTATTGGTAAATGCCGTCCTCAGCGGCTCGATAGCGGCATTAGGAATAGCTCAGGCAATCCTTGGAAATTCCTTTCTTAACCCTACGAAGCTCGCGCCTGAACTTCAGGATCTCGGGAATCTTGAAAAGGCGACACCGATTAGCAATCAACTCTTTTCTCTGCCTGATTCTGTCTTTGTGAGCGCTGGTCGATTCGATTTATTCCTCATACTCGCTTTTATCCTAACACTAGGAGCAGCCGGATACCTGCTGGTGAGTGGCTTGAGCGGCCGCAATACTGTTATTTCTACGATCGGCGTTATAGGAGTCGCGACCCTTCTCAGCGGTAATCGAGGTGCGGTCATGTTCGTACTTATTAGTTTGTTGGTACTCGTAGTCGGTTTTCTATGGGGTGCGCCATGGCGTCAGCGACGTGTTCACCGCATTATGAAGGCGATCCGCCGCTCAGTCATCGTTGGTGGAATGGCTATCGCGTTACTTCTTTTACTATTTCCGCAGGAGGCGGGTTCTCGGATCGCGTATTATGCAGAAACGCTTTTGCCCGGCAGCTCCGCGTCTCAGCTCGAGATCCGTGCCTGGGATTACCCACTTCAAAACTTCCTCGACTCGTTCAGCAGGCCGAACTGGATTTTGGGAAACGGCATCGGTACCGCCTCCCTTGGGATGCAGTACGTGGCTAAAATAACCGGACAGAAGGTGCCGGAACTTTGGGTTGAAGAAGGGTACGGTGTGTTAATCGTCGAAATGGGAATCGTTGCACCGATTCTGTGGATTCTTTGGACCGGTGCGCTCTTGTATTCCAGTTGGAGCATAGTGAGGCGTCTTCGGCAGACACGTTTTTTTCCATTTGCGTTTGCAATATTCTGGTTCGCATTCCTACTATTGTATCCAATGACCTTTGGCGGTTTATCGGCTTATCAAAATTATACTAACAATATTTATCTTTGGCTTTTGTTGGGAATACTCTTTCGCCTGCCGGAAATTCACGCGAGTACGCCGAATGCCCTTCAACCATCGGAACGAAGGAAGGTGCTCCGATCTGGAACCACCAGATGAGTTGACCGCAGTGTAAATAATGAAATAGAGACCCATAAACCATTGGTCTTTACGAACCGAATTCACCCCTCCCAAAAAAACCTATGATCGTGATCACTGCGCTACCCTCACATTCCACGAAACTGCCGGTGGTGTAATGCTGCTTCCGGTGATGTTGCACACTCGTATCTTAACATTCCCAGAAGAGCTCACCCATGCCGACCAAGAAAGGTTGATACTACCGAGTGAATCTGATGGCGATACCATTGCGACTCCGGTCGTGGCTGATCCGGGTAGACTAAAGTTTTGCTCCTGACAAGTGTGTGCTGAAATCGATGTGTAAGTGATAATGCCCTGTGCCATGAGAATTTTATTTGTTGGGCTCCCCCCTCCTATTATCAGCGCACCCGTGAATTTTCCAGTTCCCGCGACATCGAGATTATATTGTGGAGTAACGGTGTTCACTCCGAGCGACGTGGGAGTAAAACGGTGCGCGGCGACCATCGTACTAACCACTGAATCAGGACCACCAGCCGTCGGAAGTGCCACCATAGAATAGCGAACGACCTTCGCGCCAGGGACAAATATGTAATTAAACTGATCAGGCTGCCAGATGCCGTTATTTAGATCCGGAGCAGCGGAAATGGCGATGCAATAACCAGAAATACTACCGAGACCGGCGATCGGCGGAGTCCAGCTGAGAATTATCGCATTCTTCGCACCAGAAAGGACGACACCGTCACTCTGAATAGAAGGGGCAGACTCCGTCGAATTGCAATTTGTGGTAGTTGAGTACATCGTCGCGTAATAGGTGCCTGCTTTAATCGAGCCACCTTCAGCAGGCAAAAGCGCTACGTTCGTTGGTGGATATGTTTGTGGAAACTGAATGTCAATGCTGCCGCGCGCATTTTCTGCAATGCTAGCCCCGTATCCGAAATCATCTCCAGTATTTAGCAGTAATCCTAGTACGGGGTCTAGAGCGACGCCGGCAAATCTCTTACCAGCGTATGTAGCGCGTACAGCTGGGCCGCTTGGGTCGGAAGCAGTGAATATGTCGGAACGCAACCGTGTATCGCCGTTTCCGACACCCTGTTTCCCTAAAACGAAATCCCAGCCGCCTCCACTCGTGATGGAACAGCCAGGCTGAGGATCGCCAGCCGAATCCACCACCCACCAGGAAGTGAAGCTACCTCCGCCAGCACGAATATTACAACTGGTAACGCGGGACGCTCTTGGATTGTCTAACTGAATTGCAGGCGATCCGCCGTTGCCGCCAATGGACATATCAATTATGACGCCTTGCAGAACAGTGCCAGACGAATTCAGCTCGATGAGGGCCGGCTTACCAGGTGAATCCGATGATGATACATTATCAAAAGTAACGCTGGATAAGGTTGGCAGAGCGGCGGACCCCGGGTTTCCCGTACTATTGGTGATGTAAAGGAAGGGCGTGTGGTTCACTTCCCACCCGCGAATGTCTCTGAATACGAAGGTTCCAGGTCCGCTGCCGGAGGTATTCACACGCTGGTCGTAATGGAATGTCCCGCCGATTCCTTGCAAGTTATCGAATTCCACCAGTCCCACGAGCGGATCCTCACTTGAGAGCCGAGTGTCTCCCGTCATCAAGACGCAATACATTCCTGGCGCCTCGGCGGTAACGCACTCGCCGCCATGCCATTCAAACCAGATGGAATTGGTCAGTTCGAGAGCCGAGTTGTCGGCCATTCCCGTTTTCTGAACAGACAAGTTGACATTCTCAAGCTTGTTATCCGTGCTGGCATAGAACCATAGGGCCTTGTTGTACCCATCAATCTCTAAATCGCGGAAGGTGATTCCTACATTGCAGTTCAGATAGCGGCAATCAAAAATCGGGGCACCGTTGGGCCTTGAGCCTGGGATGGATCTTAAAACGGGCATTGGAGCTCTGGCAAATTGTTGGGTGCCGGCAGAGCTACCGAGGCCCCTGAACGTCAAATGATTGCACGGCACTTCGAAAACAGGAGCTGTTGAAGGAGTCTGTGGTTGGTTCACCACGTAATAACCCGCGGGGAAATCAATTTCGGGATATATATTTACTCCACCGATTTGAGCAGAGCAGGCCACAGTAATGGCAGCCTGAATTGCTGCTCTATCATCAGTCCTGCCATCGCCCTTCGCTCCGTAGGCAGTCACGTAAATATACAGACGCGATTCGCCAGTAGATTGGGAATGTGTCTCCGAATTGCCTGTATCTTTGAGGCTCGATTTGACGAATATGGCGTTTGACTGAAGCCGGCCAATAGTAGCTCGGGCTGGGCCTGAAACGATCAAGATCAATGTGCACAACAGCACTCTTCGCATCATTACCTCCCACGTCACAACTCCCAAACGTTACAGCAGGTCGGAATGAAACGACCGCGTGTTGTGAAGTCGAGTACTCGAACCGTAAACGGAGTGGAAGCACAGAATTTCTCAAAGTAACTCCCGCCAGCAAACGCACGGCAGAGCATGCACCGGAGCTAAGCGCTCGTCGCAAACGTCGTTCCAAGCAGAAACCGATTCTGTTCATTTATCTCCAAACTTGGAACAGTAACCGTACCCCAGCGTGCGTTACGTCCTGACCGCTTTTGATCAGGAATCGGCATATCACCAGCACTTGAGGGAGGTCAAGAGAGGAAGGAGTTTTTCACGGAGGTGAGGACGAATTGCCGTTGCACATGCACAGATCGACAGGAAAAATCTCAACGGCAATACGAGAAGCTCACGGTGTTTTCGTCTGCCGCTTTACAAAAGTATACTTACAATGTCTACCTGTAGCTTCTAGTCCGGATGCTCTTCCGCTTGCCGGATGTGCCAGCAAACGCTCCGGCGCCGGCCGTGTTCCCACTCGCGGAGCGACCAAGGGTGGACTGAATTCTTGAGAACGCAGTAGCATCGCGAGACGCGTCTTGCCTTCCACCGATACCTTAGAGATCATTCCAACGACAATGCAAAATCCAGAAGGCAGGTCTAATTGAAACAGGCCAGTGTTCCTGGTCTCAAGAACCAAGGCCGTTATTTCGTTCTCGACGCCTTGCGATTCTTTCTTGCTTTGTGGGTGACCATGGGGCATTTCGGCGTCTTCCCGCTCTTCGCAGGGGTCGATACAGCCACAAGGTTTGGCCGCCTTTTGCAGCACGGATGGAGTTCGTTCGGTTGGGGAGTTCCTGCCGTCATTGGATTTTTTGTAATTTCAGGATTTTGCATTCACCTCCCATTGCGTCGCGACGAACCCTTTCCCGTCGGCCGTTATTACGCGCGTCGCTATATAAGAATTCTAGTTCCCGTTGCGGCTGCACTCCTCGTCGCCAGACTGCTAGGTGATCGCCATCCAATCATTGGACCACGCTCGATATTGTGGAACAGCGTGCTCTGGAGCCTAGCTTGCGAGGAAATTTACTACGCCGTCTATCCGCTGGCGCGCTTCCTTCGCTACCGCTCGAGCTGGGGAATGTTGCTTGTGCCGACGTTTCTTGTGGGCGCCATTCTAGCCGCCCTCCGTCCCGAGGCTCTGGACGGCACCGCCCTCGGAACAGTCGAAGCCGCTATCATCCTGTTTCCTGTTTGGCTTCTTGGTTGTGTTCTGGCCGAACAAAGCGACCACCTCGCCGCCTTGGAATCACCCTGGGTTATTTGGAGATGGAGATTCCTGGCATGGTTCGGAAGTTGGATTTGCGAACTTCTCCATTTCAAACGGAAAATCTCCTTAACTGAATTGATGTTATGGTTTGGAATTCTGGCGTATTTTTGGATCAAAAAAGAGCTTGCTTATAGCAAACTGCATCACCCTTGGGCTCCTCTTGCCTCCGCTGGCCTGTGGAGTTATTCCCTATACCTCATGCACCCTCCGGCGATGGCGCTTCTTAGCAAGCTACCCCTTCCAAGGCTCGGCTACATTCTCGATTGGTCCCTCTCCATAGCTTTTATTTTGGCAATCGCCTACTTTTTCTATTTGATGGTGGAGAGGCCGTCCCACCGGCTGGCCCGAAGCATTATGGTTATTTCCGAGCAGAAGACTGCATCTAGCCGGAAAGTCGCTGAAAGCATTTAGGAAAAAATCAATACCCTTAGCCTTGGTAAACCAACCGCGCCGCGAAAACGCCCTCCTAACTGCAATACACGCACGGACTAGCGCCGCTACATTCCCACAAATCGCGCATACAGCGACCGCGCAACCGCCGGATCTTTCGTCCCCTTCACAATAGCGCGACCGTCGGCGAAAACCGTCACGTCGTAAGGCGCTACCCGAAATCGAAGCAGAAAACTGTTGTTGCGCACTTCGGCTGCAGCGCCGCTTTTCAGCCGATCGCCAAGTTCGCCCAGGTCCAAGCTTCGCCCACGTTCATGTATCTGCACCGAATCGCGTCCGCACATGGTGATGTGCGGCTGCGCATTCCCCGCAAGATAGGAAAACTCCCTGCGACCGCATGCACGGCAATCCGAATTGCGCGCAACGCGCACAGATTGGAATTTTCCAGTCCACACATCGCACGAAAGCAGCCTTCCATGCAGGGCTTCAGCCCTTCCGGCTAAAATCTTTGTCGCCTCAGCGGCCTCGATCGCTCCAACCACTCCTGCCGCGGCGTTCAGTATTCCGGCCGTGTCGCAAGTAGCTTCGGCCGCCGCATGAATCGGTTTTTGGGGCCCTTCCAGCAAGCAGGCCAGACAAGCGGTGCGCCCCCGGCTGAATCGTAAATGTAACGCCGTAGCTGCCGATCGCAGCGCCATAAATCCACGGAATGTCCAGCGACAAGGCCACGTCGTTCAGCAGCAGCCGCGTTTCGAAATTGTCCGTACCATCGATAATCACCTCGAATCCCGCAAGAAGCTCTTCCGCATTTTCCGGGACCAGATCTGCTACCATCGACTCGATTCGCGCATCGGAATTGATTGCGCGCAGGCGCCGTTCCGCTGCGACCGCTTTGGGTAAGAGTTCGCGTGCGTCGGCTTCCTCGAATAGGGTTTGCCGCTGCAGATTCGATAGTTCCACGAAATCCCGGTCGATGATTCGCAGACGTCCCAGTCCCGCACGCACCAGCAAATTTGCTGTCACGGCGCCCAGCGCGCCGCAACCCACCAGCGCTGCGCTTCCCGTCAGCAGCTTTTCCTGCCCTTCGGCGCCGATGCCGGGGAACAGAATCTGCCGCGAGTATTTTTCGGATTGTTCGCTGTTCATTCGTTGTTTCCTACTAGGAACTTTATAATAGCGCCTTTTCGAGTCGTTCAGGCAACGCGGCATGCTCACCTTTCTTCTTAATCTTGTGGCGAATGAGACTTTCATGCCCCACGTCGAATTTTTTGCGCCCATGCGCGGGCCGTGCTGCTATGTACGCCGCAGCGCTGGGGTGCATTCTTTTCGCCTGCCTGCCGCTACGCGCGCAGGAAGCTAAGTTCGAGGGCCAGCGCGTCGCCGAAATCCGCATCGTGGATGAATCGGGAAAGGTGGTGCCCCGAGACTTGACTTCTCTCTCTCTGCGCGTGGGTGACCCGTTCGACATGGCCCGGGAACGCGACTCCTTGCGCGAACTCTATCGCACCGGCGATTTTGCGGATATCGACGTAACCGCCCTACCTACGGCTCAAGGCCTCCAGCTGGAATTCCTCGCTCGCCGAAATTACTTCAATAACGCAATACGCGTGGAAGGATTGAAAGAACCTCCGAGCGAGCCAGCCGCCCAGGCCGCCTTGCGATTGACTTT
>Ga0206958_1295_pt1 | contig 10751 bp, 10 predicted proteins | sample Alteio_BWOrgHeat_33_FD_152968 | JGI IMG/M metagenome (GOLD analysis project Ga0206958, IMG submission 152968) | Enriched cells from forest soil in Barre Woods Harvard Forest LTER site, Petersham, Massachusetts, United States -... | ecosystem: Environmental > Terrestrial > Soil > Temperate forest >... | reverse complement strand
TCGTGTCCGTGTTAAACATCAGAAAGCCGGCGAGTCCAGGCGCTGTCGTTCCGCCGTAGTTAACCGTGCCGCTACTGAGAACCAGATTGCCGTCGCGCGCCAGAATGCGCACATGGTTGGCGTGCTCGTGGAAGGGATGTTGCCACCGGCCCTGGCCGATAGTACGAACCAACGTCAGCTCGCCCGGATGCATGTGCGGATTGCCGTTGTAAGGCTGGTGGGGATATTCGCTCGCATAGTTGGGGTCCATCAGGTCGGGCATGGAACGCCCGTTGATTAGAAAGTACGAGGGATGATACGGCTCGGTTTGTACGTTAAGGCTGCATCCGGGAGCGCCAGCCGTGCAGCCGACCAGTGCCGCGGCCTGTGCCTCGGCCTGCTTGTGAATTCTGGAATCCACCTCCGCCCACTGGAACAGGTATTCCCTGTCGTAGCAACTCGCGGGATGGTCGTAGGCGGCGTGTGCGAGCCGGAAATCCTGCTCGGGAAAGCCGGGGATGTTGTTTGCAGTCCCGTAATCGGTCTTCCCATACAAGTTCGTGACTGTGGTGTTGCAATTCGCCGGGCCTCCGCCTCTCGGCAAGACAACGATGGCGCCGTACAGGCCCATCTCGATCTGGAGGTCGCCTTGCGTTCCGCTGTAGTAGGCATGGGTGCCGGGCGTAACGTTGGTCAAAGTGTAAGTCACGCTGCCGCCGGGAGCAGCCTCGCAAGTCAACAGCCCCTGCACTCCAACCGCGGTACTGGACGAGCAACTCGTTGTCACGTTAAGGCCCGGAAACAGAATCGAGGTGTTGCCGGCGGCTGTGGGAAGACTATTTGTCAAGTTGATCGTGACCGTCGCTCCTTCCGTGACCACCAATGTGGGCCCAGGAACTTGCATCGTTGGACAGTTTTGGCCGGGAAAGTTCGCGCTTCCCAGTGTTGCCGCAAAGGTCGCCGCACCATTGCAGCCGTAGCCCCAGGAGTAGACAGCCGAACCGTCAGGCTGGTTGAGGTAGGCGGCCTGCGCCGTCAAGTTGAAGGTTCCGGCTCCCCCACCCGCAGCGGTAATGCCTGGAACCGCGGCAGAGGCCGTGGCCGCGAGCGAGAACACGAGCACGATCGGCGCGAGCATTCTTGCGATTTGCGAAATTGTGTTTTTCATCTTCATCTCCCTCGTTGCCGCAGCTCCTAGTTGCAGGTATTTCCAAAGGTGTTACCGCCAGACACGCTGTTGCAGATGTGGACTTCGGTCATGAGCCCGCCGAAGTTCTCTGCATCGTTCGACAGATGGTCGAGTTGCGGGGTGAAGAGATAGAAGACGCTGTTCGCCGGATACAGGCCTGCCGCGCACCCGGTGGACCCACAGCCTGCATCGCTGGCATCCAGAATCACGTCCAGGGACTCACCGCCGCCGAGGGTGATGGAGTTGGTGTAGTACTCGGTGTTGATTCCAGCCTGATCGCGCAGGAGCTTCGCGTTCCACCCGGCAACCTTCATGGGAACGCCGAGGCTGGCAATCGTGTGGTATTCGGTGACGGACAAGTTCACGAGGCGCAGCGAGGCCTTCCCGCCCACCGGAATGTTGATAATGGCCGGCAGCGGCTGCGAATAGTGCAGTTGGGCATCACTCGACGCTGTGGCTTGCGGACCGGGCGCAACTGTGTCGGGGTAGCTCCGCCCGTTCAGCAGGAAGTATTTGTCCTTCATGTCTGCAAACATTTCCGGGTTGAAGGTCATGCCGACGAAGTGGAAATTGGGGTCGAAACCGTGCATCTGAAGGGGGTACGTAACGTCATAAGCCGTTGAACCGTCGCCGTCGTTGTAGACGTACCTTTGAGGGTTACCAAGCTTGTCCAAGGCCTGCACCGCACCGGTGTTGACGGCCGGCATGGTTGCGGAGCACAGGATATCGGCGGCGGGATTGCACACCGTGCGAGGATCAGTGGTTACGCCAGTCGGCAAGCCGGTCCCATTTTGGTAGCCAAGAAACGTATAGAGGCTGTTCGCGCCCGTGCCAACCGGGACGCGGTCTTGTCGCGGGCGCACATAAAGCTGCCCCACCATGCCCATCTGCAAATGCTCGGGCGGCGTGATATGGCAGTGCCAGAAGTAAGTGCCAGCATCGGGCGCCAGGTAGTAATAGGTAAAGCTGCCGCCGATGTTGATGGCTACCGAGGCGTCGGGAACACCATCATAAAACGACGAAGCGTTTGGATAGCCATGGAAGTGGACGGTGTGCTGCTCGAACAGGTCCGGGCGCATGATCATGCCCACATTGGTAAGGGTAAGGAAAAACTCATCGTCCTCATCAAAGGCCATCAGCGGCGCCGGGATGTTGCCGTTCATCACGCCGATGTCCATGATGGGCCGGGGATCCACGTGTCCATCGGAGACGAATGGGCTCGACGCGGTCGGGCCCGTTAAGGCGGTCTGCGCGGCCAGTCCCGTGACGGAAGCGGTGTACTGGAAGGCGAATTGCGTGAACCCTGTGCTGGCGGGGACACCCAAGTTGCTTACACAAGAGATGGGGAAAGTCCCGTCAAAGCCTGCACCTACGCCAAAAATAGTGACTTGTGACCCCACGGGAATGTTTATCGGCGTGTAGGTGTAAATTGTCACCAAATTCGGCGTGGCCGACGTCGGTGTGAGACAGGGGGAGGCAACGCTTCCGCCCGCTGGCAGGGAGCCTTCATAGGCGTCAGAGATATTCACGGTGTCCACGACTTCGGGGGCCAAGCCCACCGCGCCGTTCCACGAGAACAACGGGCTCGACGTCGGGGGATTGGTTACCGACCATGGCGAGGCCCCGCTGGTGGCCCCGTCGGTTGTGGCGGGGTCACCGCGCACAAGCGTGACTGGAGACGGGGTGTTAAACGCTCCCGGGAACTGTGTGCCCGGGTGGCCTGCGGCGATGTCCGCGAGCCCGGAGAGCGGGCCGAAGGAAAACATGAACGTCTGCGTGCCGTCGGCCTCCGTCATGTATCCGTCACCGCCGGAGATCTGCTGGCACTTGATCGCGCCATTCACGTTCGACGCCGGCACCACATATCCGCCCGTTGTAGAAGCGTTGGCCGGGACAGGTGTTGAGAATTGCGTCGGACCGTTGTACGGCGGCTCCGCATCGTTATTGTTGAGATTCGAGGGATGCGTGATGGTGCTGTTTGGACATTGCACGCGGAACGATTGAGCGCTTGCGATCGCCGGCGCAAGACTGAATACAAGTACGGTAAACAAAAGGTGGTAGAGCTTTCTCACGGCGTATGACCTCCTGTGCTGCAGTAACAACATGCAACCCGGCTCGCTCCACGTCGCGCGTTCCGTAAGAACAGGAGTCACAGGGCCGGGAAGCCTTCTGATCCAAGTGAGGTCAGCTTACGTTGTCTTTACAAGACTTCTTTGCGGGGCAGCAAAAATGCACAAATAATTTGTTACGCCCTGGAAGGGGAGCTCAGGAGGCGCCGAACGTGGGTGTGTAAGAACTCGAGCACAAGGTGGAAGGCGAGTCTGGGCGCGGAATCTCTCTGCCCGTTGGAATGAATGCGATCCTGCAAGCAGGGTAGGTTTTCAAGATACTACGACTAATTCTGCCCTGTCGGTTTCTGGTTCTGTTGAATCTGGAGCTGTCGGCGCTGCTGATACATGCTCTGCAACTGCTGAATCATTTGTTCGGAAGAAGTGCTGGCACTTGGTCTGCTCAAGTTCTGTTCTGAAACTCCCTGTGCCGATTGCACCTTGCTCGCAGAGGTCTGCGCATCTGCCGACGGCGATACGGCTGGGGCGGTATCGGAAGCTGCCGCTGACTCCGCGGGAGCGGAACTGTCTTGCTCAGGAACCTCCGCCGGACTGGAAGTCGCAGGCAGGTCTCTGTGATTCGCGGCCCGTGCCACTCGGCTTCCCGGGACACCCTGTTCGACTGTTTTGCTGCGCAGCGTCAACAATACACTCTTAATCCCCTCCGGATCGCTTTCGGATGCCTGAAAAACGTAGTCGAGTTCGGTGTTGTCCAACAGATCGCGGAGAACTTTGCGAGCCGGTCCGGGCCCGAGCCGAACCCAGATCCGCTGACGAGCGACACTTGGTGGAAGATCGATGTCTGCTCCTATCGTGGAGCGGAGTGCCGACATAACTTCCGAAAGCGGCGAATTCTCGGCTACGATGGTGAGTTGCCCGTCTTCGTAGGTGATCTGTGGGGGCTTCGATGCCACGCGTTCCGGACTGAGTGGCCGCGGCTGCGGCTGCGAATTTGCATCCTGCTGCTCGCCAGCCTCTGAGTTCTGGGCTGAAGCCTGGACGGATGCAGCGGCTTGGATAGAATTCTGAACCGTTCGGAAATCCGGCAATGCTGAAGGAATATTCGCGTACAAAAAAACGGGCACAAGGCAGATTAGCGCTAGCGTTAATGGTGCGATAACTCTTCCATTGAAGTTAGAATGGATATCCATCCAGAGCGCCCTTCTTGCCGGTGATGATACGTGCTGGTGGACCTGGCATCCATTCAGCCCACTCCGGTCGGCGGCTATTGGGGCGATTCCGAACATTTGTCCCTTTCCTTCCGGAACCACATCCGAGATCGAACTCTTTAACATGTTTCTTTTAGTTTGGTCAATCAGCATCTATAGCACGCCACAAATGCCATGTGCTTTACTCACGCCACGTCCCGATCGCCGGTAGCGCCGATTCGCAGATCTGCGACGCTATGGCGGTGGAGAAGGCAATCCCGTTAGCTGGTGCCGTCGTGGCAGCGTTAGCCTGCGGGGTGCTGTGCGCTGCACGAAATCGGATTGCGTCCCGCTCTCGCCCGCTAAGCCCGTAACTTGCGGCGGTGGAAATAATTCTGGCGCCGACGACACGCATGAATTTCTAGCTCCTCGCGCATTCTACATTTTCCGCTTTGGGGGCGTCCCACGAAACTGTCCAAACCCGCGCGCCGCATCAACGGAGTTTCTCATTCACTTTCGGACAGCTCTACCAGCGCCGGAAGGCTCTTGACCGTGACAGACTCCCGCCGCGTCCTCACGATCCCTCGCCGATCCCAATCTGAAAGCAATCTGCTCACGGTAAATAGCGTAGTGCCGATCAACTGCGCCAATTCCTCGCGCGACAAGTTGATTTGTACCCCGCCATTCGCTCGACGCCCAATTTGGTTCAGCAGCCGAAGCATTTCATGACTTAGGCGCGTGGCAACTTTTTCGGTAGAGATCTCGCGGAAACGTCCCTCCAGCTCCTCAAGGCATTTGGAGAGAATGTGGGCTGTGTTGCGTCTCAAGGCGGGAAATCGCACTGCGAGAGAGTCAAATACGGCAGCGTCCCAGACAAACGCCGTGGACGCTCTGAGCGCTTTAGCCGAAGAGCAATGACGGGTCTGACCGTTCGACCCAACCATCCCTAGCGCTTCTCCAGGTCCTGTAAGCCGAAGTATAACTTCACACCCGTTTTGGCCGACCTGCACGATCTTCACGCAGCCGGAGGTCAGCAGCACGATTTTCCGCACCGGATCGCCTTCCAAGTAAATTGTCTGGCGGCGCGAGTACTCTTCCTTGCGCGCCGCGGATATGATTTCTCTGCAATCCGCCGGAGAAATATTAGAAAATAAAGGGTAGTTTTGAACTAAAGCCGCGTCACGGTTGGCCCGAATCTCGCAGGATGAATTGGTTGTAACCGCGCTGACAACCGCACTCGGTCCAAAGGATTGCGCTCCCGCCATTGATCCCATCCTCGTCTCTTGTCTACTACTCGTTTCTGCCACTACATTAGATCTGCGCCTGGATTGCGCGCCAATCTTTGAAACAAGCCCAGAATAAGAAAGACGGGGACAGTTCCTTTTCACCAATCAACCACGGGACCGAATCACTTCCCAGATGCCAGTCACAAGTATTCAAATTGGGATTCAAACCACTTGTGCTAATGACGAAATGTACCGCAAGTCGAAAACATAAATGAAACACGGTAACTTCCGCCAGAAGTCACGTTACTCCAAAACTATGCAATTGCCGTGCCAGTCTGGTTCAACCATGTAAATCCTTTGTAAAGTTGTAATTCCGGCCAAAAGTGAGGGCGTTCCAGGAGAATTGTGTGCAGGAGAATTCCCAATCTGGGAAAACATTTCAACTAAGCTTCATCCGTTGCTTGAGGCATAATCTCACTACCCAAGTGTGTAGCGTTGCAGTATGTCGCAAGATGGTTAAGCAGCTCTGGCCGCACTTTACGGACTCGACGTCTGGGACGACCGCGGGGGCTCGGAAGCCGACGCCGGTGCGCTGGTCGACGGTCGCCGCCGATTTTGCGTAGAGGGCGGTTCCTGGGGAGCAGGCGAGTTAGCTGGCTTGGTGGGTTTGGGCTCCGTATAGCGCAAACCGATGGTATTGCTGGTACCCACATCAATCAGCCTCAGGTTGTCGTCGGTAATCTCCTCCGCACGCACGATATGGGGAGTGATGGCGAAGACAATCTCGTTTTCAATGTGCTCCTTGGTTTCTTGGCCGAACAAATACTTCAAGATAGGGATTTTCGTTAGCCATGGATAACCGCCCATTGATTGTGTTTCGGTGTCTTCCAGGATGCCTCCGACCAGGTTTATTTCCCCGTCTTCCAGTCGCGTCTCGTGCTCGATGCGTCGCTGCCCGATTTTGGGTTGAGTGATTCCTCCGATATTTTCCACGCCCGTAACAGATGATATCTCCAGTACCATCTTCAGCGTGACCGCATGGTCCGAATGGATATGCGGTGTAATATCGATATTGACGCCCACATCCAAATATTGAAACTGGGTATTCACGAGCGGGCTGATGCTCCCCCCACCGACGCCAGCGGCGAACGAACCGGTCGCGATCGGTATACGATCACCAATCTTAAGCGTGGCCTTTTCGTTATCGAGAGCGCGGAGCTGCGGTTTCTGCAGGATCTTCGTGTTGCTGTCCGACATGAGGAAAGTGAATGAAGCTCCCGGCACACTGGTAACGAAGCTGCCCCCATTCAGGGAACCAATCTTCACCAACCCTGCGGCCGCGCCACCCGCCTGTAAGGCTATCGAATCTGTAGTTGGGACTGTCGTACCAATGGTATTTAATTTATCTCGGTTGATTTCCATCACGGCGATATCGATGACCACTTCTGCCTTCGGCTTGTCCGCGTCCGAGATCAGTTTCTCCGCCAGGACCATCTGATCCGTGGTTCCCCTCATAGTAATCGAACTGTGCGTGGGGTTTACTTGAATACGGCTAATGTCGAGCATCCCCTTCAGAGTGCCAACCACTTCCTGCAGTTCGCTGGGCGTAGATGCATTTTGAAGATAGAAAGTCTTCATCACATTGTTTTCAAACTCTTTACGCTTGCTCTCAGACGCAACGAAGATCGCGGTTGGCGAGATTGGCCGCCAAAAGGTTTTCGATTCTAAAGCGACCATTCTGAGGGCTTCGCGCACCATGACTTCGTTCAATTCAATGGTAATGCGCTGCGGCTTGTAGTCCAGGTCAAACAGGATGTTGATCCCTCCCAGCTTCCCAATGGTCCGGTAAACATTGTCAGCGGTGGTTGTCATGCGCAGGGTGATGGGAGTGTTGGGCGAGGGCTGCAGTTCTAGCGGGCCCTCCGCTTCTGCCGCCATTTTAGCCAGAGGCGACTGTTGCTTGGATGCCGAAGTCGCAGGTTCAGCCGCCTTCTTGAGCATGAATTCAGTCCTTTGCAGCTCCTGCGCGGCCACATAATTTGTGCTATCAATTTCCGCTGCGCGTTGGAATTCAACCATGGCCTCTTGCAGCTTAAGATTGTCGCGAAGCTTCCGGCCGTTGTTTACATGTTGCGTTGCAGCATTGGCGCGCGCGCGCAGATAAGCAGTCACATACTTAGCCTCTTTGCGGTTCAGTGTGTACGCCTGCTTGAACGATTGGTATGCCTCATCATAATTTTTTTGGGACTCCGCGCGAACACCGCGCTTATAGGCAGCCTTTGCTTCATCAGGATAATTCGGCGCGCTGAGCGCCAAGATCAGAAGCGAAACAAGTAGAAATCGCACGCGCATCATAGTTTCTCTGCCTCCGTGACTGCCGGTGTCAATCCCTCAGAGAGATACGCTGCGACCTGGCTCACCGCTAGTGATTTGAGGGTGGGCAAGTCCCTGAGCCAGAATTGAAAAGACATAAGAGCTTCCTGCTGCGGTTCCTGGTTCAAATCATCGGTTAGCATACCCTGTCGCTGCGAACTCGTATTTGACCAAGGGCAAAGAAGGATAGCTGCCATCCTCAGGCTTCTCCATGAGCAAGCCTGTTCGGCCCTTAAGGGAAAACGCCAGCGGCGACGAGTCTTGCCGGAAAGTGAGGAGATTGCCTTGCACTAAGGCCGCGGCGCTGCAATGGATTCCTCGGATTTAGAATTCCTGAGAGCTTCGGGCGTCCTGCCGGAATCGTGATGCGCAGAAACGCGCGCAAGCTTTTTGCGATTAAAATCGCCAATCACCTTCGCAATGTAAGTCTGAGTTTCGGGGTAGGGAGGCACGCCGCGGTATTGCTCGACTCTCAGCGGCCCGGCGTTGTAGGCAGCCAGTGCCTTGGTCAGGTTATTGTGATAGCGGTCAAGCAATTCGCGGAGATAGCGCGTTCCCCCTTGCACGTTCGCGACAGGATCCAGTGAGTCACCGACACCCAGACGTGAGGCAGTCTGCGGCATGAGCTGCATCAGTCCCCGTGCACCCTTGGGGGAAACTGCGTTCGCATTGAAGGCACTCTCGGCACCAATCAGAATCATGATCAAATCAGGATCAACATGGTTCCTGCTGCTAGCCGCACTTACAATTTCTTCCAGGGTCGTTGGGGGAGTTGGTTTCAAGGCTTGTGCCGGCGGTTGCTCCTCGACTTCAAAACGGACGATCTGGTCCGTCGGAACTTCCACATAGCTGCTTGGTGACTCCACGAAGTAGAGTCGAGTCACGGCTTCTCGCGGCTCGTGGCGCTGATGGCGGATGGAAAACCCGTTCCGGAGGATTGCCACTTCAGCCGACGATGCGGAAAGGCTCGCGAGCGCGAGCACAGCGATTGTGATGCCTAATTTGAAGAGAAGCCTCATGTCCAGGAGAAACCTGCTTCGGCCAGCAGCCGGCAAGAGCGCAGAAGCTCCCACTCCCAAGTTTGAACGCGTAACGATGATTGTCCTTGCGCTAACTCAAACTGTCACCGGAACCATCTGTTCGCACGGAGATTCGCAGCCGCGACACATCAAGACTTTCGAGATGCAAACCGACCCTCAAGTGGCTACTTGGAGGGCCGCACTGCACAACGCGGACGACGCAGCCCCTGCAGCGCCACTCGGTCGTCGGCTGGCCCGTAATTTCCTCTGGCAACCTGAGTCGCAATTCGACCGTTGACCCGATTTCAAGAGGTAACGGGGTCTCAAGCAGCACTCCCCTCCCAGAGAGGTCAATCGATTCCGCTCTGTGCTCGGGACCCTCGGCTCCCCAGATCCGGAGTTCCAAGGGAATTCGCAAACTATGGCGCTGCGTCAAACGACGATCGAGATTGACAGTGCCATTGTTCATAATCGCGCTCCTAAGGAGTGGCTTGGCACCCAGTCGGACAGGGATATACGAATTTGGGGGACCTGTCTTTGCTCATCGTCACATTCGTCCCCAGGTAGTACTTCGTTCGGTGCGTCTGTCCTAGGAGATGTTGCATGCTGGCAAAGGGCGGCGGGACTATCGAATTGTGTCAGTAAGACTTCGCTTGAAAAACGAAGTCAACAGTGAGCGATTGACCATCCATAACGGTGATTTCCTGGCTCTGCGTGCCGAAGGTCTCATGCCAGGCGGTAATGGTGTATTTTCCCGGGGGAAGATTAGGAAGCGCGAATCGGCCATCTTGTCCTGTTACAGAAAAATGGCTGGTTTTCAGAACGACAAAATAGGCCAGCATCCACGCGTGGATGTTGCACTTGACGAGGATGAACTCCTCCTTGTCGTACGAGTACGAAAAGGGTGGAGTTGTCGGTGGTTGCAGCTTGTTCCATTCGCGATTGATTCGTGGTATCGGATGAATATTGTGAGACCAGGGATCGCTGTTTGAGATGCTCACATCCTGCCCCACGCGAACGGCCAGCACGTGCGTGGTGTAACGACAATTCTGCTGGTCAAAGATTGCCGGGTTTGCAGGCACTGGAGAGGCATCCGAAGCGCCGGCCGAGATGTACACGACCACATTTTGGAGCGTATTTCCCGGTCCGGTGACGACCTTTTCGGTTATCAAAGGCTTGGGGTACAGCTTGGCGCATTCCGGCTGCTTGGACATGTTAATGGGCTCGGGTTTCGCGGGCGTTCCCGTATAAGTTACTGTTCCGGTTATGATCCCGCTGCGCGGGCCGCCATGGGCCACTGCCGGAACACACAAAATGAATAGGGCTGCCACACATGAACTCTTACGTCGCATTTCCAATTGTCCTCCCTTCCTGGCTCTCGATTTCACGATGACCTGGAGGGGGCCCTGCATCACTTACAGCGTGTGAGAAAAACACCAGAAGCAATGAGCACAGGCGAAGTGATGCGCAGGGCACTCCACCTCATTGCTTAAATTTTGCGCCGTCTTTTCTTCAAAATTGGAACTGCCGCACGGGAGTTGTCGTAACTGCTAAGCCAAAAAACTTCCGCCAGACGTGCTAGCCAAAGGAGTGAGCAGGCCCATTTGTTGGATACAACTTGCTATAGAGTCTGCGAAAGTGTGCCACACATAGGAGGACAGGGCCGTCGGCTCGAGAAAACACAGTTCGTAATGCGAGCGATTGGCGAA
>Ga0206958_1293_pt1 | contig 10755 bp, 10 predicted proteins | sample Alteio_BWOrgHeat_33_FD_152968 | JGI IMG/M metagenome (GOLD analysis project Ga0206958, IMG submission 152968) | Enriched cells from forest soil in Barre Woods Harvard Forest LTER site, Petersham, Massachusetts, United States -... | ecosystem: Environmental > Terrestrial > Soil > Temperate forest >... | reverse complement strand
ACAGGATGCGATTTTCTATATCTGCGGCGAGAATGCGGAAAAACTGAGCCGTAATCCGCATATCGAAGGGTTTAAAGCCAAGGGCGTGGAAGTCCTGTTGCTCACCGATACGGTTGATGATTTCTGGCCTACGGCTGTCGGTGAATATCAAGGCAAGGTTTTGAAGTCGGTCACGCGCGCCGGACAGGATCTCGGCAAAATCAAAACGGACGAAGCGGCTGAGAAAAAAGACGATGCCAAGGAAGCCGTGCCGGAAGGCGATCTTGCTTCGCTGGTCGCATTGATAAAATTGACCTTGGGCGAGGAGGTGAAGGATGTGCGTGGATCGGATCGCTTGACGGCGAGCCCGGTTTGCCTAACCGCCGATGAAGGCGATCTGGATATTCATCTGGAGCGCTTCCTCAAGCAACACAACCAGATCCGTACACCAAGTAAACGCATTCTGGAACTGAATCCCAAACATCCGTTGATTATGAAGATGGCGGAACGCGCCAAGGCGGATGGGGCAAGCGACGCGCTTTCCGACATTGCCTGGCTGCTGTTCGATCAGGCTCGTTTGGTCGACGGCGAAACGCTCAGCGATCCGGCAGCATTTGGGCAGCGTCTGGGCGAAGTTTTGGAGAAGGCCGTGAAGGCGGCGTAGATGGACAGATTAGACATCACTTGGTAATAAGGGGACATATTTAAAACAACCCGTTGGTAAAAAAATGTTCGGTCGGAATATTATGGTGGCGCTTTTACTCGCGGGACAAACCTTTTCACAGGTGCCTCAAAAAGTACCACAAAAAGCAACACAGGCGAAATCAGTCGCAAAAAAACCCGCCGATCAAATAGCGGTTGGTCATGGCAGCCTTATAGCAATTACAAGGGCAATGTATGGAAATTTAGGTCTTACGGAAATTGCGAAAGATTCAGAAGAAGGGACAAGACTCTTCGCAAAAATAGACGAATTTAATGAGGCTCTACCGAGCCGAGGTTACACGGATGGAAAAGTCACGATAGGTGCAATATTCTTTGCCTCCAAGATGCCGCACGCTTTTGGGGGTATAAGCACGCGTATAGGGGATACAAATAGCATCATACTTCCAGCAACCCCCATAGAATCCGACAGGACAAATGCGCGCCTGGCGCATGAATTTAGTCACTGTTATCGAAATCGCTTTCCAAACACTCTTGCATGGCTAGTGTTGAACCCCCAAGCCTATTCGTCTGGCAATGAAGACGACATGCAAAGACTTCGACAAATGCCAAATATCAAACGGCTTTTCGAAGAGGTAGATCTCGACTTCGAAAATAGTCACCAACGCTTTCCGGATTCAAAAAACGAGGAGACAGAAGCAAATAGAATGGCTGTTAATCTGCTCTGTTCGCCGAAAACATTAATACGAGAATATCAATTTAGACGATCAGAAGTAGAACGAGGCACTGAGCTAACTCCGCAGGCAAAGTATAGTGCCTTAAAATATATTGACGAAACAATAAGTGCGATCCAGAAAATTTCCCTTCCAGCCGTTTGTGGCCCCATACGCACACCACGCGGGCTTATCCCCCCATCAGGCCAACAAAAACCATTTAAATAATCACGCCGCCATCCCGAGCAAAACCTGCGCACACAGCGCCATGTCCGGCGTGCCGGTGCGTTTGACGGCGGCTTCGGCTTCGAACAGGCGGTTAAGCGCGTTTTCAATTCTTCCGGCGGGCCAGCGACGCAACTGCGCCGCCATGGAATCCACATATTTCCAGAAAACCGGCGGCTGCAGTTTCTTTACGGCTTCGGTTGCGCTGACACCTTTATCCATCTGGTAACGCGCCAGTTGCAGGCGCATGAAATGCCGCTGCGCCGCGCGCAGAATGGCAACCGGTGAGATCTGCTCCGCCAGAAGCCGGTCAATCAATGTCCCTGCCTGCCGCGTATCCCCTGCCCCCACGGCAAAAATCAGATCGTCGATTTCCGCCGAGCCTGCGTCCTGCACGATGGCTTTGACGTCCTCAATATCGATAGAATTTTTGCCTTTGACATATATCGCGAGCTTGTCCAATTCGCTGCGCATCGCCATGCGATCGGGCGGCAGGACGTCACACAGGAAAACCAGCGCATCACGTGTTGCACGCAAATTCTCGGCCCGCAAAATTTCGCTGACAATGCGCTGGCGCGCAGCACCTTCCTCGACATAACAGGCGATGGTTGCCGCTTTGGCTTCGTTCTCGCAAAACGCGCGCAGTTTCGAGCGTTTATCGAGATCGCCAGCCTCGATCAGCAGCAAACTGTCGGTATGCGGCCCATCTTTAAAAAAAGCGGTCAATGCAGCGGCGACAGCCTCCGTCGCGTGCTGCACGCGGACAAGTCGCCGCCCGCCGCCCATGGCTTGCGCCGCCATTTCATCGGCGAGGCGCGCGGGGTCTTCGGCAATCACCGCGCCCGTCAGCACGGCCACGTGGAAAGGATCATTCACATCGGGAACGGCTTTTTTGGCAAGCATTTCGGCGCGTTCGCGCGCCAGTCCTGTATCCGGCCCGTAAAGCAGAATCACCTGCACCGACGGGTCGGGTTTTTGCAGGAAGCTGTTGCTTTGCGCCGCCGTCAGTTTCATAGCAATGGCGTGGTCGCAGGCGGCGAGGCCGATAAAGGCGGCGCTGTAATAACGGTTCCGGCGGGATGTTCAGAAAAATAAATGCTTAAGCGGTTGACGATCTGTTCGGCGATTTCATTGACGGTGCGTTCAACCGCCGAGTCATGCGCTGCCAGCGTGGCGTATTGATCGCTGATCTTGTTAAAGGTAGCGACGCTATGCGCGGCACCTTTTAGAATCTCCTTACCCTGCGCGTCTTTCAAGCTGTAGTTCGCCGTCACGTCGAGCAATGTACGCGTTGAGGTCGCATCGGCCTGTATGCCGAGATCCTGCTGCGTCACGCCAAGTTTGACAATAAGCGTATAGGCGGACTGCTGTGGGCGGCCCTTGCTGTACATACGATCGATCAAATCGTTGCGCAGCATCTGCCCGGAGCGTTCCGGAATATTGTCGATGGCAATCTTATTGAGATCCTCGGCGACCGCGCCACCGCTTTCGTTATGCGTGCCATAGACCGGATGAAATCCGCAAGCGGCCAGAAGGCAGAAAACAGGGATCAGAAAGAAAATCGTTCCTCTCCCCTTGCGGGAGAGGATAGAAAATCTTAGCGAACGTAGTGAGCTTAGATTTTCTTGGTGAGGGGTCATTTTACCCCTCCCCTAACCCCTCCCGCAAGGGGAGGGGAACACCGACGATTCTATCCGATAAAAGCATACTCACCCCACCAAAACCGACGATCCGGCAAAGCGTGCGACTTTGCCAAGCTGTTCTTCAATACGGATAAGCTGGTTATATTTGGCAAGCCGGTCAGAACGCGCCAGCGAACCGGTCTTGATCTGCCCGCAATTGGTGGCAACGGCAAGATCGGCAATCGTCGAATCTTCGGTCTCGCCGGAGCGATGGGACATCACCGCACGATAGCCAGATTTATGAGCCATTTCAACGGCTTCTAAGGTTTCGCTCAAGGTTCCAATCTGGTTCACCTTGATCAGAATTGCATTCGCCAAGCCGCGCTCGATCCCCTGCGCAAGGCGCGCTGTGTTGGTGACAAATACATCGTCACCGACCAGTTGCACTTTATTTCCTAAAGCTTCCGTCAGCATTTCCCAGCCATCGAAATCATCTTCGGCCATGCCGTCCTCGATGGAGACAATCGGATAACGCGTGCACAGATCAGAATAATAACGCACCATTTGCTCGGAACTTAAGACCTTGCGCTCGCCCGCAAGCTGATAACGCCCGTCGCGATAAAATTCCGTGGCGGCGGCATCCAGCGCGAGCATGATGTCTTCGCCGGGCAGATAGCCAACTTTCTCGCAAGCACGCAAAATGAAGCCGATAGCTTCGTCGGCCGAGGCAAGGTTCGGCGCGAAACCACCCTCGTCACCGATACCTGTATTTTGCTTGGCGTCCTTGAGAAGCTTTTTAAGTGCATGAAAAATTTCCGAACCGATACGGATCGCGTCGGCGCAGCTTTCGGCGCCGACCGGCATGATCATGAATTCCTGGATATCGATGGGGTTATCGGCGTGCACGCCGCCATTGATGATGTTCATCATCGGCACCGGCAACAGCGATGCCGAAGTGCCGCCGATGTAGCGGTAGAGTGGAAGTTTGGCGTCGGCAGCCGCCGCCTTGGCCGTCGCAAGACTGACACCCAGAATGGCATTGGCGCCGAGGCGCGACTTGTTCGGCGTGCCGTCGAGTTCGATCATCGCACCGTCGATGGCAATCTGATCGGCGGCATTCATGCCGACAACGGCATCGGCGATTTCATCGGTAACGGATTCAACGGCCCGCAACACACCCTTGCCGCCGTAACGCGCCGGGTCACCATCGCGCAGTTCCACAGCCTCATGCGCGCCGGTGGATGCGCCTGACGGCACAGCTGCGCGACCAAAAGCGCCGCCTTGCAACGTAACATCGACTTCAACGGTTGGATTGCCGCGGCTATCGAGGATCTCGCGGGCCTGAATGTGAGCGATTTGGGACATGCGTAAACCTAGCCGAAAATGGGTTGTTCCTGTTATAAACATTGTCCAGCAATGCGTAAATAGATCGAAATGCCAGTATCACCTGAAAAAGCCATGCAAACCGCCTGCGCCGAGGCGCGGAAATGGCTTGGCGCGACCTCGCCGAATCCAGCGGTCGGAGCCGTGGCTTTGGATTCGCATGGAGAGATTTTGGCTGTCACGGCGCATACCCGAGCCGGAGAATTGCATGCCGAGGCAATGCTTATCGCAAAAGCGCACAGCGAGGGGTTTTTGGATAAAATCCATACGCTATGCGTCACCCTGGAGCCTTGCAATCATCAGGGCCGTACGCCGCCTTGCGTGGATGCGATTATCCGCTCCGGCATCAAGCGCGTTGTCATCGGCACACGCGACCCGAACCCGCATATCAAAGGCGGCGGGATTGAAAAATTACAGCAGGTTGGGATCGAGGTTGTATGCGGCGTGAATGAAGAAGAATGCAAACAGCTTATCCACGCTTTTGCCTATAGCGTAAAAACCGGCAAGCCGTGGATCACCGTCAAGCGCGCATTCAACACAAACGGAACCATGATCCCGCCGCCGGGACAAAAAGTTTTTACGTCAAAAGAATCTTTGCGGCTGGCCCACCGCATACGCAAGAAATGCGACGCCATCATCACTGGCAGCAGCACCGTCCTTGCCGACAGCCCGTTATTCACTGTACGCCACACGCCCGATTATCTGGAAAAACGTCGCTGGCTGGCCATCCTCGACCGGCGCGGGCGCGTACCGGAAAGTTTTGCCACCGCTGCTAAATTGCGCCACATCGACACCGTGTTTTACCGGGATGTGAACGAGGCCATCAAAGATTTAGCTGTGAAAGGCGTGCAGGATATACTGGTGGAGGCAGGCCCTGCCCTGTCGCAAGCCATATTGGACGCCGGTTTATGGGAAATGGCAGTCACTATTTATCAGGGCGAGCCGGATCGTGTGGAGGCTACGTTTAACCCGCGCACGAAATTGCCATTCGATATCAAGCAATTTCGATGGGAATGGTGGTTGCCAGAAGAATTCTAGAGTATCTTCTGTAATTTATTGGGGGCCAACCTTAGGTGCGAGCGTAACTGTCGCACGGCGGTTTTCCGCATTTGGTTTGGTTGTGTTCACAATGGGATCCTTGCTACCATGCCCCACAGCAATAACATCACCAGCTGGAACTCCGTCGTTTATCAATTCTTTCTTGAGGGAATCCGCACGACGACGGGACAAAGGATCATTGACCGAATCCGGCCCAACCTTATCGGCGTAACCATCCACTCTTACAATAATCTTTCCTTTGAGTCCTTGGGCATCAATATCCTGTGCTACCTCGGCGGCAGCCTGCTTGGTTTCTTTGGATTCGGATTTGCCGAAAAGAAAATGCACCGTTCTCATTACACCGTGAGGAGGTTTGGCCGCCTGCGCAGGCGGTTCTGCTGGAGGCTGAGCAGGAACAACTGCAACAATGGGTTGCGGCGGCGAAACAGCGGCGGCAGATAGTACAGCAGCCGGTTGTGGTGCAGCAGGAGCGGCATTCAGCGATGCCTCAAACGCTGCCTTTTGTGAGTCAAAATCCGCATTCATTTGTGCAGCTTGAGCAGGATCCATTGGGGAAACAGTTACCCCCGTCGTGGCAGAGGGCGCTTGTGAATTGGAGGAACCCATAAGGTCCGTGCGGACGCCTTTAGAATCGACCAGAATGTCCGAAACGCGCTTGTTACCGACCTCGGTCACAGTACGGGTTGCCCCCTCAAAATGGGCAACCGTCTCTTCGTGTTTAACGTTGCCCTCTTTCCATCTGACGGTAGTCGAAACAGACTCTAATTTCCCATCTTTGAAAGTAACTTCGGTTTGCATTTTGGCGCCGTCAGGATACTTGTGACTATCGCGCAGCTGTGCTTCGGCTGCCTGGGTCATGTTCTCCCGAATGGCTTTTTCTTCGTGCGCTTGTATGTGGTGGGCTTCAATTTTGTGAGCAATGCCTCCAACCCCCTTGACTGTATAATATCCAGCTGCGAACCCGCCCACTCCGGCAAGTTCCACCAACCCTACCGGAGGAATAGCGATGCCAACACCTATTGCTGTTGCCGTCACCGCAACGCCGCCAATAGCCGCTCCACTACTAATACCAGCCACAGCACCTGCCGCCGCTCCCGCTGCTGCTCCGGCCGCTGCAGCTCCACCGGCAGCACCGGAAGGCAATAATGATACTCCGGCAGCTGTCGTTGTCGCACCAATTCTCGCGGCGACAGGACCTACGGCCGGGCCATTTTGCTTCTCTAAACTTTTAACATAAATGACTGCAGTCGCCCCCTGCGCAGGCTGAGAACCTGGATTTACAACACCCGTTACATTGGCTCGATGCCCAATAAGCTTCTCAATTTCTTGAGCAATTCTTTCTTTATGAGGATCAGCTGGGTTGACGCGCAATTCGAATACCTGATTGTGGATTTGATCCACATACATCACCTTGCCGCCTTTATTCACGATGGCGCCGGAATTATTAAACGCAGTTGGAGTGGCGGCCTGGGGTTCGAGGGGCATCGTCAATTCCTTTCATCATTCAACATTAAATCGCGCCTCCACCAGAAGAATAGTCGAAGCAAAAATACGCACTGTATCTATACAATTGTATAACGGATTTAGGTTAATGAGAAATAAAATCACGTCATGAAAGTAAAAAGAAAAATCTTTATCTTCTATTAACCAACATTTGATGCTTCTAGGGTAGGAAATAACCTATGTAATACCTATCCAAACAGTCCTGTTCGAATAGTTAACGCTTTGCTACAAACACCTCCATGATACCCACCCCCTCCGCAACCGCCCGCTTGCCGACGAAGTTCGGCGATTTCCGGCTTGAGATTTTTACTGACAAAAAAGGTGACGAGCATTTGGCGCTGGTCAAGGGCACGCCAAAAAACGGTTGCCTCGTGCGGCTACATTCGGAATGCGCGACCGGTGATATTTTCGGCTCCTTGCGCTGCGATTGCCGCGATCAGCTGGAACTAGCCTCGCAAAAAATCAACGAGGCCGGCGAAGGCATGTTGATTTATCTGCGCGGGCATGAAGGACGCGGCATCGGCCTCGTGAACAAGATCAAGGCCTACGCGTTGCAGGATCAGGGCATGGACACGGTCGAAGCCAATGTGCATTTGGGATTCGCGCCGGACGAGCGCGATTACGCCGCCGCGGTAAATATTCTGCGGCACTATGGATTAACGAGCGTTCGGTTGCTCACCAATAACAAGGTTAAAATTGACGCGCTCGAAAAAGCCGGGATTCAAGTCACCGGCAACGTCGCCTTATGGGCCGCCACTAATCCGCATAACGAGGGCTATATCGGTACCAAACGTGAAAAGATGGGGCACATATAAGAGTTAAGCGGAGGGATAACTATAGAAAATTGATTTTCGTTCCCATACGACTTAGGGTTTATCCGTTAGGACGAACCCCTCCTTTTATGGCCCCAAATGTTTGACTTTGAAACTGCCGGTGAAATTGCTCTCGCGGTTATCGCAGCGCTCATCCTTTCCATGTTAGCCTATATTGGCATCGGCGAATGGTTAGGCTCCGTTAACAATGTGCCACTTGCCATTCAGCCTCCAGCAGGAGAAAGTCATATTGTTGTGGCAACGTCAACGATGATAACGCGCGAACTGGATAGTGGCTTTTGCCCCAAAGTCATTTTTTGGCCGGGACATATCCGCTATGTACGATAAAGGTTTCTTTATGAGAACGGCTGTAGAATGGGCTGCTAATCCTGTGCATGCCATTCAATATAATGGCAAAGATTTCCCACCGAATGTTGCCGAATTTGCGGCACGCGTTATTGCTGCCGTCCACCCTAATGAACCTTCACCTATATTTCCGGGTGTGTCTATGAGCGCTCACTCCATTGATCAATTGCTTAAGCCGTTTGCTATCCATTAATTCCTTCCCTTTTCCCCTCAAACTAGTCTATAACAATCTCCCGTCGGTCACTTATGGCCGCAGTGCAAGGATCGGCGGAATCATTACATGACGCGTTTTATTTTTATCACCGGCGGCGTGGTGTCATCCCTAGGGAAAGGCATCGCCTCGGCGGCCCTCGGCGCTTTGCTGCAGGCGCGCGGCTACAAGGTCCGCCTGCGCAAGCTCGATCCCTATCTGAACGTCGATCCGGGCACGATGAGCCCGACGCAGCATGGCGAAGTCTATGTCACCGATGACGGCGCGGAAACCGACCTCGATCTCGGCCATTACGAACGTTTCACCGGTGTCGCCTCGCGCCAGTCCGACAACGTCACCACCGGCAAGATTTATTCGACGGTTATCGCCAAGGAACGCCGCGGCGATTATCTGGGTGCGACGGTGCAGGTCATTCCGCACATCACCGACGCGATCAAGGAATTCATTCTTGCCGATTTGAATGGTGAGGATTTCTGCATTTGTGAAATCGGCGGCACGGTCGGTTACATCGAAAGCCTGCCGTTTCTGGAGGCCATTCGCCAGCTGGGCAATGAACTCGGTGACGATCGCGCTCTGTATGTCCATGTGACGCTCTTGCCGTACATCAAAACCGCCGGTGAACTTAAAACCAAGCCGACGCAGCATTCGGTAAAAGAATTGCTCAGCGTCGGTATTCAGCCGGAAATCCTGCTTTGCCGCGCCGAACAGCCGATACCCGAAGGCGAGCGCAAAAAAATCGGCCTGTTCTGTAACATCAAACAGGAACGCGTCATTGCCGCCCTCGACGTCGATACGATCTATCAGGTGCCTGTGAGTTATCATGAGCAGGGGTTTGATGATCAGGTGCTGAATTATTTCAATCTGCCTGCCGGTAAGAAACCCGACCTCAAGCGCTGGAAAGATATCGTCGCGACCGTGCGCGAACCCGAAGGCGAAGTGACCATCGCCATCGTCGGCAAATACACAAGCCTGCTCGACAGTTACAAATCCCTCAGCGAAGCGCTCGCGCATGGCGGCATCGCCAACAAGGTTAAAGTTAATTTGAAGTGGATCGATAGCCAGATTTTCGAAGGCAAAGACCCGACGCCGCACCTCGACGGCGTTAACGGTATCCTTGTGCCCGGCGGTTTCGGCGAGCGCGGCACGGAAGGCAAAATCCGCGCGGCGCAATTCGCGCGCGAAAAGAAAGTTCCCTATTTCGGTATTTGCTTTGGCATGCAGATGGCGGTGATTGAGGCCGCGCGTAATCTTGGCGGTATTGCAAAAGCGACCTCAACCGAGTTTGGCGCAAGTGATCAGGCGGTTGTCGGCCTCATGACCGAATGGCTCAAAGGCAATCAGTTGGAGACACGTAAAGCCAACGGCGATTTGGGTGGCACGATGCGGCTTGGCGCCTATCCTTGCGATCTCGCGAAAGGCACAAAAGTGCGTGAGATTTATGGTGACGAGCGCATCAGCGAACGTCATCGCCACCGTTATGAAGTCAACATCACTTTCCTTCCGCAGTTCGAAAAGGCCGGATTGGTGTTCTGTGGCATGTCACCGGACGGGCAATTACCGGAAATCGTTGAGCGCAAAGATCACCCATGGTTCATTGGCGTGCAGTTCCATCCGGAGCTAAAATCCAAACCGCTCGATCCGCACCCGCTGTTCCAATCGTTCATTAAGGCCGCAGTGGAGCAGGGGCGGTTGGTTTAGTGGCTGCGTGGAGCGGCGGCCAACGCCGTTTGCAATGAGGTAAGATTATTGACAGCTGTTGCCGCCGCGCCGGACAGCGAAAGCAGATGGCTTAAATCATCGCCATTAATAACGAGCGCCGGATTTTTGCCCAGCTTGGCGCAGGTGGCATCTTTGGCTTGACTATAAATCGTTTCCGCCGATTGTAATTTAAGCACCTGCTCAAAATCCGCTTCCCCCGCTTGCAATATCCAGCATGCCGCCGCCATCGTGCCCAGCGTATGAAAGTAAGCAGCCCGTATTTGCATGCTGTAAAAGCCGCTGTTTGCGGCTTTTTCTTCCAGCTGCTTGGATTCACTGCCCAAAATATTGGTGATATCGCCGACGAGTAACGCCAGATTGTCGATGCGCGGGTAGAAACCGGCTTTGCCGTCTTTTAATCTTTGGTTATAGAGGTTTAGATGCTCGACCGCTTTGGCCTGCAAAGATGCTGTATTATTTGAGGTAAAAAGCATTGACCACGTAATGGGGCGGTTTATGTTTTG
>Ga0206958_1288_pt1 | contig 10880 bp, 10 predicted proteins | sample Alteio_BWOrgHeat_33_FD_152968 | JGI IMG/M metagenome (GOLD analysis project Ga0206958, IMG submission 152968) | Enriched cells from forest soil in Barre Woods Harvard Forest LTER site, Petersham, Massachusetts, United States -... | ecosystem: Environmental > Terrestrial > Soil > Temperate forest >... | reverse complement strand
TTGTCCCCTTCTTTAAAAGCCGCACAATGCATTCCGCCAGGGCCGCCAGGCCATCGGATTTGATGGGAATGGCCTGCAGCATCGCGGTGCGGCAAATAAAAGCGCCGTTGTAATATTTAAGTTTAAGACCGAAGAGCAGATTCATGAGCATGACAAAGCAGCCGGATACAAAGCGGCGAAACAGCGAACGCTTAGTGGTCTTTTGCATGTAAGAAATGACCACATCCGCCGAACCGCGGGCCTCGAGCAGATCTTTCAGAGAAACCGCCGCCATATCATTGTCACCGGGAAATACGGTGACAAATTCTTGGCAAGCCATCTTGACGCCACGGGCAAAAGAATACCCGAAGCCTTGATTGGTGGCATTGCTCACGACTTTGATATGGGGATTGCGTTGGGCTTTGAGACGGGCAAACTCACCCGTTTGATCCGGGCTGCCGTCATCCACCACAATGATTTCATAATTCTGGGAGGCACGGGCCGCGGCCCAAACGGCATTATCAATGGCTGCTTCAATATTACCCTCTTCACGGAAAGCAGGAATAACAATACTGACGCCATCCTTCACAGGCGCTCCATCACTTTCTCAGAGATGCTCATGATACGGGCGATTTCTTCAGCGGGCAATTTGGGGTTTAAATCTTCAAGACCTGATCCGAATTTGAGCATAGGCTCGATTTTTTGGTCCGGATCAATGATCAGATCGCACACCACGGGGCCGGACGTTGCCAACACTTGTTGGACCACAGACTCTAATTCCTGATGATTCGAGGCGCGCATGACCGGCAAACCAAAAGCCTGAGCGGTTTTAACAAAATCCGGAAAGCTCAAACCGCTTTTTTCATCAACAGCCACATAATTGGAATTGAGCCAGGTGTCGATGGTCTGTTTTTGGATGGAATGACCACCGTTATTAAAAATAAACACCTTCACATCCATTTGATAACGGCGGATGGTGGCCAATTCCTGGATATTCATCATCAGTCCACCATCCCCAGTCAGGCATAATATCCGCCGATGCGGGGCCGCGGATGCGGCACCCACCGCCGCCGAAAGCGCATAGCCCATGGGTGTATGGTTCCAAGCTGAAAACATCCGCTGCTGGGGCTTCATCTCAACCGCTTGCAGGGTCCAAGAAATATTAGCCCCGGTATCTGTGATATAAATATCCCCCGGCCGGCTCAACTTGGAAATGGTTTTCACAAACACATGCCCATCGACAAAATTGGCACGTTGATATTTTTGCGGTGGGCAAATAGGGTATTGGCGCTCCCACTCTTTAATTTGAGCTCTCCAGGCACTAAAACTATCTTCCTGGCGCTTGGGCGCGGACATCTGACGGAAGAACGACGGCAAATCTGATTCGATGCGCAAATCCAACTTAAAATCATTCGGCGTAAATTTGATCAACTCATTCGGATCAATATCGATTAAAACTTTTTTGGCACCCGGTGCGAACAAGGTTGTTTTGCCTCCGGTGATCATCTGCGAAAGCCTGGTGCCCAACGCAATAATCAAATCTGCATTTTGTGCGGAAAAATTGCCCGAACGCGGCCCCACCACGCCAAGTCCACCCATGTTCAGTGGATCATCAAAGGACATGATATCTTTACCACCCCATGTCAAAACCGTCGGCAAACCCCACTGACGGATAAAGGCCAAGGCCGGATCAATCACATCTGCCAGGCGGATACCTGCGCCATAGATGACCAAGGGACGTTTGGCGTCTTTCAGCCAAGATATCAAGGTTTGAATTTCGGAGGCGTTATCTTTCGCTTTCGGCACAGCGGGCGGTATGAATGCGCGAAGCTTCGCCACATCAATGTCCACACGCTGCAAATCATCAGGAATATCCAAAACCACCGGCCCCCCGCGGCCTTCCTGAGCAATATACAAAGCCTTTTGCAATTGATATTTAATGTCCATCGGGTCCATGACGCGATGCACATACTTGGCGATGGAACTGAATAAGGAAACAATGTCCGTCTCCTGAAAACCCTTTTGACGCAATTGCTCATTGGGCCGCAGCCGTGGTGTCGTCACCTGCCCACAGATGCACAGGATAGGAATGGAATCAAAATAGGCGTTACAAATACTGGTGGTTAAATTGGTCGCACCTGGTCCGGAGGTGACCATGCAAGTACCCACCTTGCCATTCGTTCTCCAATAGGCATCCGCGGCAGACGCAGCGGCCTGCTCATGCTGGACACAGATAAATTTCATTTGGGGATGACGGGCAACAGAATCGATGGAATGGATGATGGCCCCACCCGAGACACCAAAGACATGCTTGATGCCCTGACTGTTAAGAAATTCGGTTATATAATCAGATAGTTTCATAAGAAACCCGAAGGGGACACATTAATGTGTCCCCTTTGCTTTACGCCCACACCGACCGCAAATATATAATGACACATGGACGCATAGCCTGTATGCAACACTTCGTCATTCATGCCAAACACAAAGACGCGTTTGAAATATTTAGACATCATTTTTTTCAATGAGGCCTGGCTCTGCAAATTGATATGCTGCACGCGGCTTCTAGGCGAGGCATATTTATTGGCGGTAATATTCGGTGTGCCGATAATACAAACCCCGTCTTCCTTGAGGCAAGCGCATTGGTTTTCAAGAAAGGATTTATTTAAAGGCTTGTCCAGATGTTCAATCACATCGATAGAAAAAGCGGCATCGAATTGGCCTTCAGGCACGCCATCACAGATGCTCATCGCCTTGAATTGCACATTCTTGATCTTTTTAAGCCGCTGGCGATTGCCTCTGATATGCCGGATATCCGGTTCAATGGCAACCACTTGCTTGACCGCCTGGGCAATCACCGGTGTACCGATCCCGTCTCCGCAGCCCACCTCCAGCACGCGGTCCATGCCATCCAACATCTTGGCGCAAAATTTATACCGGGCCAAAACAAAGCCGATATGTTTAGGATCATGCAGCAGGCTGTAAGATGTCCACGGCCCTAGCTTGACGGAATCAATGAATTGGTAATCCGTACCTAGTTTATACGCTTCCTGCTGTGATATTTTCTTTTTCATATGACTTTTGTCATTCCCGCGAAAGGTCCTCATGCCGGACATTCGCAGTTACTCCGGGAATCCAGTTCTTTGTAGAAAATCATTATTACATCGACGAAGTTTATACATATTCACATCCTTAGAAAGGGCTGAGGCCAATTTCGCGCGTTGGGCCGGCCGCCAAGGATCATAAACAACAGAAAAATTGCGGCCACTGGTCAATTTCTTAGGCTGACTGCAAACCCATTCCACACAGGCGTCGATGTCTTCTAAACGGGTCGAGGGCTTGTGTTTCATGTCTTGCTTGGTCTGCAAGCGTTTCTGCCGGTCGGTCTTTTGGTTGCCTAAAATTTGCTGATGAATCTTGGTCATCGTCCATCCCGGACCAATGATGCTCACATGCAAATGCGGGTATTCCGCATCAATAAATTCCGTCATCTTGGTGAGCATGATTTTAGAAATCGCGTACGCCGACATATGCACGACCGCGCCATTGGCCGCACCCCCGGCAAAAAAAACCACCCGTGCCCCCTTTTGTCCTAAGGGATACAAGCCATGTGCCACGCGCAAAGGCCCAAGAGCATTGACCATCACACTTTCCTGCCATTGGTCAAAATCACACTCAAAGAAATCCTGGGCAGGTACGAGGGAACCTGACAAACAAATCAAGCGATCCCAATGCAGCTTGCGGCGTTTTAAATGAGCGATAAAATTTTTAATTTGCCGCGGCTGGGTCAAATCCACTTTAAAAAGATCGGTGACGCTGGGCTTAACCCCTGCCAGATGTCCGGCTTGGCGATAAGTGCCGATGACCCTCCAGCCCCGGGCTGAATATTGTTTGGCCAAAAAACTCCCAATATCCGATGAGACACAGAGGATTACAACTGTCTTAGGCATGTTTAATAAGGACCGACAAAGGTATCTTTGGTATCGGCATCGGGGATGGATATGCTTTTGTCCAATATTTCTAAAGCAGCACGGATGATATTTTTGTGGGTCGGATGAAAATTTTCTTCGAGCGTCTTGGACACCGCCGCCGGGCATTCCGGCCAGCCGACGCGCTTGATGGGCGCCTTTAAATCATGGAAAGCTTTGTCCGCCATACGGGCCGCCACTTCAGAGGCAAAGGAACATTGCAGCCAATCGCCGTCCGCACAAATCAAGCGTCCGGTCTTTTGCACCGAGTGAAGAATGGTCGCCTCATCCAAAGGCTGGATGGTGACAGGATCAATGACTTCAATATCAATGCCATGGCCGCTTAAGACTTGAGCTGCTTTCAACGCCTCCGGCACCATGACTGAAGTCGCCACAATGGTCAGGTCCTTGCCTTCACGCCAAATCCTGGCCTTGCCAAACTCCACATGATAAATTTCTTCCGGCACCGGCATGCTCAAATAATAAAGGCTGCGGTGTTCAATAATCACCACCGGATTTTTTTCCGTTAACGATTTTAAAATAAGCCCCTTGATATCATAAGCATTACTAGGGGCCGCCACGATCAATCCCGGGAAATGTGAAAAGACAGCTTGCAAATTTTGAGAATGAGTCGGTCCCTGGCCCCAGCCTTTACCGACAATGGCCCGCACCGTCATGCCGACGGCACTTTTGCCGGCGTAGGTGTATTTCCACTTAGCCGCGTTATTGACCATTTGATCAAGGGCCAAAAACATAAAATCATTACGGGCATGCACCAGGATCGGATGCTTGCCGTTTAAAGCCGCCCCAATGGCAATCCCGGTCAGGGCGTTTTCAGAGGCTGGCACATCAAAGACGCGGGACGGACCGAAACGGCGATTGGCTTCAAGGGTCGTCGCAAAAATCCCACGGCAATCATCGACGCCCAAACCGAATAAAAAGGCGTTCGCATGCGCCTCCATCCCCTGGACTAAAGCTTCTGATATAGCTTGGCAATAATTGAGTTGTCGTTTCATAATGTCATTCCCGTGAAAACGGGAATCCAGTTTTAATAGACAAATTGTTCCAGATCTGCCGCCTCAGGCCACGGCGCTTGCAAAGCCGCCTCATAAGCCTTATCGGATTTATTCTTCCAATGCACCCTCATGGCCTCAGCCTCTGAGGCCGTCAACATATTCTCTTTGATCAATTGCTTCGTCAATAGCGCCACAGGGCAGCGCTCCATCCAATGTTCCACTTCTTCCTGGCTGCGATAGCCACGGTCAAAATCAAAGGAAGGCCCCACATGCTCGCGCACGCGATAGGTCAAACATTCAATAAACAAAGGACCTTTCAACTGACGCACATGGCTGATGGCGGCATGAAGTTTTTCATACAAAAGACAGGCATCATTGCCGTCGAGTTGCTGGCCTTTCATCTCTGGGATAGACATGCGCTCAAAGATAGGCGACTTAGGCTGACGGGCTGATAAAGGCGTATGGGTCGAGTACAAATTATTTTCACACAAAAATAAAACCGGCAAATGATTGGTCACCGCGAAATTAACACTTTCAGCAAAAACCCCTTCTTCGATGGCCGCATCCCCGAAAACCGCCACCGCCACCTGAGGGTTGGCATCCATTTTAAAGGACATGGCCGCACCTACAGCGACAGGCATCATGGCGCTCAATATTGGTGAAGAAAAAATGCCTGCGGCCGGATCCGTCAAATGCGCGGAACCCGCGCGCCCCTGACAGACACCTGTTTTGCGCCCGCAGAGCTCATCAAAAAATCCCTGAAAATCGCCCCCACGCGCCAAATAAGCCGCATGGCAGCGATGACCGGTAAATACCTGATCGCCAGGTGTCAACGCAAGGCTTAAAGCCGCAGCCACTGCTTCCTGACCGATGGACAAATGGGTCGGGGTGCGCATCTGCTGGTCACGATCGTAAACTTCGACGATCTTTTCTTCGACCGTGCGGATCTTTAACATCAAATCTAAAAGTTTTTTCTTATCTTGGGGGTTCATGTTGTCTATTTTACTACCAATTCAACAAGTCACAATTTAAATCTTCAAAGCATCAATGGGCATTGAGCCAAGCTTGGCGTTTGGCACGCCGGATATCATTCAAACGGGTCTCAACGCGCTGATTTTGCAATTTCATTTTGGTATCCGCCGCCTGACGCGGAGATTGACCCATGGTGTGTAAATCATCGGTCATATTGTTCCACATGGTCTTGCGATAAGGATTGGGATATCCCCAGGCTTGAGGCATCACTAATATCAAACACACGATCATCAAATAAAGACGATTCATCAAGAGGCCTCCAGGCAAAATTGATGCGGGTAATAAAAATAGAATATCAGAAATATAAAAAGAATAAACAATTATCTAAAATAAATACCACTGCGACCGCCGCTTTTATGCATCAGGCGGATATCGCTGATGGTCAGGTCCTGGCCGGTGAATTTCATCATGTCGTAGATGGTCAAGCAGGCCGCGGCAACGGCCGCCAAGGCCTCCATTTCAACGCCGGTTTTGCCGGTACATGTGACCTCAGACATGACCTTGATGGTATTCTTTGATTTCAACAGTTCAAAACTGACGGCAACCTTTTCCAAGGTCAACGGATGGCATAAAGGAATAAGGGCCGGCGTATTCTTCGCTGCCATAATACCTGCAATCTTAGCTGTTTCCAGCACATTACCTTTGGGTGAGCCCCGTTTGATGAATACCTTAAAAGCCGCCGGACTAAAAACAATCTTACCTTCGGCTCTTGCAACACGCTTAGTCATTTGCTTCTCGCTGATGTCGATCATATATCTTTCCCGGAATAGGGTTTGTAAATAATTTTTACAGACCGCAGTCGGCTTTTTCCGCCGGCCTTATCTAATACTTCAGAAAAACACGCATGGGGCGACAAGTTTTTCTGATCGGCGAAGAAGGCCGGCGGGCCTCCAGCGGTCTGTAAAAATTATTTACAAACCCTATTCCGACATTAAACCCCTGTCATTCTCCTTTAATTATGTCATTCCCGCGACAGCGGGAATCCAGAGTACTGCTCACAACAAACTATTCTAATTTTGCTTTCTTCCTATTCAACTTTCTAAAAGCCCTTTTCTTCTTACCTTCTAACATCTTTTCTTTAGCCCCACGCGACCGTTTGCGATTTTGCCGTCTCTTTTTTTCACTTTCTGAACGCTTTAAAAGCCTTGCCTGCTCATCCCTTTTTCTTAAAGCCTCCCGCAATAACTCCCATGCCTTCTGGCGATTTAAGAATTGGCTGCGCGATTCCTGACATTTAACAATAATCCCCGTCGGCGTATGCAAGAGTACGACACAGGTGGACACTTTATTAACGTTCTGGCCACCCGGGCCCGAGGAGCGTATAAAGCTCTCTACAACATCTTCTTTTGATACAACAATCCCGACCATTCCTTCCCCTTGGACACTTTCAGGCATTTAAGCGGCAGACTTGCAAAAGCTTTGCGCAAGCGGCTCAAATTGGCTAATGAAATGCCTGACACGGCCAGTAAGCCGCCTTCTGTCACCAAACTCAAAATTTTACGTCCATGCGTGATCAAATCATCCGTGACCAAATTGGCCGCGACGAAATCATACTTCTTGGCCGAGCTATATTTCTGAATATCGGCCCGTTGCACCTTAAAATTCAAATCATTGGCCTTCATATTATCATAAGCTGCCTGCACGCTCAATGCCCCAATATCAATGCCAACCACATGCTCTGCCCCGTTTTTGAGCGCCACCATGGCCAGAATGCCCGTGCCGGTGCCGATATCCAAAAACGATTTAAACCGCCCTTCATTGGCTTCGATAAATTGGGCCATGATTTGGGTCGTTTCATGCAGACCCGTTCCAAACGACAGCAAGGTATCCATCAAGATATAATCCCGGCCATGGCGCGGCTTATATTTATCTTTGCACCACACCGGCACCACATCAAGCTTCTTGGTCAATGCCGCAGGCTTCCATTGACGTTTCCAAAGGGTTAGCCAGTCCTTGGGAGCCAGACGGCGTTGAGTAATCTTCACACCGGCGAGCTTCAGACGGCTAAAAAGTTTATTGACCTTCGTAAGCTTGGCCAGGGACTCATCGAATAATTCAACGGAAGGTTTGGACTTAAAAACGGAATCAATCAGATCAGCATCCTTATAGCCCAAATTCAGGAGCACGGCACGGCTCAACGCCAACCGATGCTCATCGGCGCATTGAAACTGAAGTTGGTGGACAATGCCGGGAACACGTTCTTGAAGAATACTAAAACCTCACCCTAACCTGAAGCCTTTTTAAGCGCCTCAATAAAAACAGGATTCACCCTGATGCCTAAACTTTGCGCCTGACGGACATCAGCCCAGGCCTTATCATATTCTTTTAATCGATAGTAAACAAAAGCCCGGTTCATATACGCGTTCGAGGCCGTGTGTGGCAGTAAATCGATGGATTTAGAAAAACTATCGATAGCCCCCGCCCTATCTCCGTGCCTGTAGTCATAAATACCCCGCTGATTATCATCCTTGGCCGCAGCCAATACTTCCCGATCATAAGCGGAGATTTGCTTGTTAATCAGCACTCGAGCCATCGGCTTGGCCGCAATCACCCATTCAAATCCCAAACGCCCGGCCTTGGTCAGGATCTGGTAATGCGTTGATCCCAGCTGAATAGTGTTATATTGATCTTGAGGAACAAAGAACGTCCAAGATCGCATCCCTGCATGCCAGGGTGCGGCCACGGCATGATGGGAAATACGCCCTTTGCTGGATGTGGTGTATTTATTAACGATGACTTGGTCAAAATTCTGCACAGCTGATGCATCCCCCAGACCATTCAAGACCGCCGCCCCAAACCTCGTCGTCAGCACAATCCCTGGTGCAAGCATCAAGATGACGATCAACAACACCTGACCCGAACTAGAAAAACCTTTAAGTTTCCAATAAGCAATGCCGGATACAAGCAAGAAAACAATAACACTGATGATAGCGCTGAGTGACCAAATCCTTGATTCATCCACAACCTTAAAAGCAGCCGTGGCCCATATTAAAAGAATGTACCCGGCGGCAAGCAGAACACCGCTAAGAACTCTAAGAAAAAGACTCCAACGTCGAAAAGCAAACACTTCAGGATGGACATCTATCGTGGCGGACGGCACCAGACGGATGAATTTGATTAATTGAGCGGCCTTATCATTAATAACCGTTTCAGTAATCTTATCCACGGCGTCACTGGGAGATTTTCGGAAAATGCAAACGGTTGGCGTGATACGGACCACAGAAAAATAATTGAAAATATCCAAAAGCAGTGATTTAGAATCAGGATGTGTCAGCAAAGGGTTGAGGAACTCGGGAACATCGCATTCAAAATAAAACCGTTCGCCCAATTCCTGGTCCAGGATGGGCAGCTCGCGGTTAAGCCCTATTCTCTTAAAAAAACGATCCGCAGCTGTTTCCTTGCGGATGATTAACGTCCCTCCAAAGGTACCCTTGGCATAAACTAAAAATTGGGCAGGAGATGAACGGGACGGGTAAACATATTTCACCATCACCGTCTGGCCGTCGACCGTAATGGTCCCGTGGCCCTTGAGATCAACACTGCCGCCTAAATTATTGATTTTACTTTTAAGAGGATTATTGAAGAGACGGTAAAAAACAAAGACCACGAGCGCCACATAAAGCGCGCCCATACAGATCATCGTCGTGGAAATATGATGCATAAGCTGTTTAATTCGATTTAAACCGAATCAATGACGGCGCGTAATCTTTAGGCGCCTCATAACCTAAAAGATTAAGCAAGGTCGCCGCCACATTGGCCAAGCCTTGGCCCGGAATATTGGCCATTTCATATTCGCCCTTATAACCGGCATCGACAATGGCGCAAGGCACGGGGTTGAGCGAATGCGCAGTACTCACCTGCTTTTTGCCGCCTTTGACGGTGAACATCTCATCGGCATTCCCATGGTCGGCTAAAACGACCGCGATGCCCTTGAGTTCACGGATAACCGCGAGCAATTTGACAAGGCCTTCATCCACCGCTTCGACAGAGGTGATGATGGCAGCCGGCACGCCCGTGTGTCCAACCATGTCGCCGTTAGGATAGTTGATACGGCCGAATTTAAATTCACCGCTTTTCAAAAGCTTGATGGCCTCTGCCGTGATCTCATCAGCCTTCATGCGTGGCGCCTGGTCAAAACGGATTTTATCCGAAGGGATCTCCACATAGCGTTCCAATTCCTTTTGAATATAACCCGATTTATTACCATTCCAAAAATAAGTCACATGGCCATACTTTTGGGTTTCAGAAATCGCAAACGACGAAACACCATTGGCGCACATATAAACGCCAACAGGTCCTTCAATCACAGGTGGCGGCACTAAAAAATTCTTAGGGATATGCAAATCCCCGTCGTATTCCATCATGCCGGCAAAAAGCACATCCGGCACACGCACCCGGTCGAATTTATCGAAATCTTTATTCTCGAAGGCCATGGTCAATTCAATGGCCCGGTCGCCCCTGAAGTTAAAGAGCACGACAGAATCCCCGTCTTCAATCGTCCCCACCGGCGAGCCATCGTCTTCAATCACAAAGGAATCCAGGTACTGATCGGTGATTTTGGGGTCTTCTTTATAATAGGTTTCAACCGCTTCCTTCGCAGAGGTAAAACGACGTCCACGCCCCAAGACATGCGCCTTCCAGCCACGCTCGACGATGGTCCAATCCGCGTTATAACGGTCCATGGTGGTGACCATGCGTCCGCCACCGGAGGCAATGCGGTATTCATAATTCTTTGAAGAGCTATTCACCTCTTTAAGCACGCCCTCAAGCTTCTCGAGATAGGTAAGGGCTGATTTTTCATAGACATCCCGGCCGTCCAAAAGCACATGCACACAGACGCGGCGCACGCCTTCCTTCGCACAATGGCGGATCATGGCCAGCAATTGGT
>Ga0206958_1286_pt1 | contig 10893 bp, 11 predicted proteins | sample Alteio_BWOrgHeat_33_FD_152968 | JGI IMG/M metagenome (GOLD analysis project Ga0206958, IMG submission 152968) | Enriched cells from forest soil in Barre Woods Harvard Forest LTER site, Petersham, Massachusetts, United States -... | ecosystem: Environmental > Terrestrial > Soil > Temperate forest >... | reverse complement strand
CCGCTGTTAACGCGCGGGCCATCATCTTTTTCACGCCGGGGTGCTTCGGGGCGGCCCCGGCTGATTGGTGGACGAACTACGATGTGCTTAACTCCTCATTTGGTTAACGGAAAGAACCTCCTTCCGCGTAAGGGCCGACAGCATTAGCAAAAACAGGGTTTTCGTCAATGGGTTAAGGTTTTTTGTTTTTAACCCTAACCCGCTGAATTTTCTTTTTACTTTCGTGTTTTCAACGTAATATCGGCACCGGGCAGGAATTTTCCCTGCCTGAACATGGTTAAGATGGGCAAAATGCCAAGGAAATTCGAGCTTTCCAGCACCAAAGACACGGCCAGGATCGAAATTCTGGAACCGGATCACCTGCCTTTTGTGCTCAAACTTCAGGACGATACCCGCGCCGCGCTGCCCGAAGGGCAGAAAATGTTCGTCTTGCCGCAGTCGGCGGCTTATTTCGAAAATCTGCTGGCGCGCCGTGACGGCGCCATGGTCGGCGTGTGGGTCGGTGACCGGCTGATCGCGCAAATGGCGTTGATGGGCCCGATGACGGTCGAGGACATGGTCGACCAGCAAAGACTCACCCGCAACGATATTTTCCTGCATCACGCCGATCAAACTGAAACCGCGGTGATCGCCAAAAGCATGGCTGTGCATCCGAACTGGCGTGGCAATGAATTATCGCAGCATATGCTGGAATATGGATTAGCATTGCCGTTCGTGCGCGCTGCGGCGCATGTGTTTGCGCAGATTTCCGTTAACAATATCCGCAGCTGGGTTCTGTTTCTGCAAGAAGGTTTCGGCATCATTGGCGCGGGCCTCGATCCCAGCGACCGCAAGCCGCGCTTTGTCATGCAACGCCCGGCGCTCGGGTTTGCACTGCATCCCGTGGCTGGCATTGATGGCCTTGACGCGGCGTCAGATTTTGCCGCCATCATGCGCCTGACGCAGCGCGAAGCCTTGATCGGCAAACTCGATCAGGGCGAGGCTTTCAAGCTTGCATTCCACGCAAGCGAAGAAAGCGCGGCGGCCTGGACGGATGTCGCGGTGAGTGGACGGGGTTCGTAAGTATTAACGCCAGAAATAATACTACAATTTCTGGCATTAACCATATTTTCTGGGAATTTCTTTCGTAAATTTATGTTAGTCTATTCGTATTGTAATTTTGATTATCGGGGGAGCGAACATGAGTATGGAAATTAGAGAAGGCTTGCAAACCTTGTGGGCGCTGACTCTGGATGTCGTCACCCTTCCGGTGCGCCGACCGCGTGAACTTTATCAGCAATCCTGCTACGGCAGCCAGCTAGATGATCGAAGTGCTTTGGACGAGACTCCGCCATCCTCGGGCAACAAAATTGATGCTTTGATTGCAACCGTAGGCCATGAAACCCTTAATTTGATAGTGGGCGGCGCAATAGGGGTAGAGTTGGTGGTTTTGGGATGCTTAGCCGCTCACGCAGCTGGCGTGGAGTTGCCTGCCAATCCGCTGAGTGCTGTGGTTACCGGGTTTTGCGCTTCGCAAATTTTTGGGGCAAAAATGGATTATGTCACTGGCAATCCGCTTGATAGGCCAACCGAACTTGGGTACACGAAACCGGAGCCCATGCTTCCCAGATATGAACATCTGAAACAAGCGCGGGGCATGCAGGCCGTTGCTGGCTAAGCTCAAAATTCAGTCAATCTTTAAGATTTATTGTGCCTTCGGAACTTCCGGGGCTTTCGGTGCGGCAGGCATATTGGGCATGTCCGGCATTTTTTCTTCTGCCGCTGGTTTTGCGGGTGCCGGAGTCGTTGCTGCCGGCGCGATCTGATCGATAAGGCTGCGGCTTTGATGCTGGCTGCCCGCGATATAGCCCAGCGCCAGACTATTGAGGATAAAGAAGGTTGCGAGAATGGCCGTCGTGCGCGACAGCAGATTTGCCGAGCCGCGCGCGGTAAACAATCCGCCCATCGTGCCGCCCCCGCCGCCGCCCATTAATCCGCCGCCATCCTGCGCCGTGCGCTGCAAAAGGATGACCGCGATCAGCGCCACGGCGATGAGCAGTTGAACGACAAGCAGAACGGTTTGCATTTTTTACCCCTAGCTATTTCTGCCCGACCATAACAAACGCAAGCCAAAAAAGGCAAGAAATGTTCCCGCGATGCGGTCGATCCATGCGCTGACGCGTATATAGGCCTTGCGCATCGCGGGCAGGGAGAGAACCAGCGCCACGAAACCGAACCAGAAAACCGGCATGATGGAAACCATGGCCACAATCGCACCCTGGGTCGTGACGGAGGTATTCGGCGTAAGGGTCAGGGCAAAAATACTGGTAAAAAACGCCATCGCCTTCGGGTTGGTCATATTCGTTATAAAGCCGATGACAAAGGGATTTCTTTTTTTGTTGGGCAACGTCTGCGGTGGTAGGTTTTTGTCGGCGAAGCTTGCCTTCCACAGTTGCGCGCCGAGATAGATAAGGTAAACCCCGCCGGCAATACGCACGGCGGACACCAGCCAATGCATTTTTTCCAGGATCGTGCTGATGCCGAAGACACCAAGGCTTGACCAGATAACCACGCCCGCCGCGATGCCCACGGCAGCAAGAATTCCGGCCATCCGCCCGCGTGACAGGGCGAGCGATGTTACAAGAAAGAAATCCGGCCCCGGCGCCATCATGGCGATGGCCGCAATCGGCGCAATTTTCAAAAGTGGTACAATGTCGATCATGGAGACTTCCTCAGGGCAATCCCTTTATATAGGGAGCCGATCGCCGAAGAAAAGGCCTTGGCCATTTCCTCCAAACCATGCCATAAAACAGCCTCAATAGGCTTGAAATATCCCTGCCTGCAACCTATCTGCTCCCCCGTGCTTTCCAAACGCTTGCCAAAGCGTTGCCTTTAGAGGTCGATATGAAAAACGCACTTAAAATTCTCCTCGCCGTTGTTTTTGCTCTCGCAGCGCCGATTACTTCGGCTGAAGCGCATAGCGGTCCTGCCGGTTTTGCCGACCTGGCGGAAAAACTTCTACCTGCGGTCGTCAATATCTCGACCACGCAAACCATCGCGGCGGATGGCGATATGGGTGATATTCCGCCTGATTTGCAATTGCCGCCCGGCTCGCCGTTCGAGCAGTTTTTTCATGATTTCATGGAAAAGCAGAAAAACGCGCCGCATAAGCACAAAGCCACCGCGCTCGGTTCCGGTTTCATCATCGATCCGTCCGGCTACATCGTGACCAACAATCACGTCATTCAGGATGCCGATGAAATCACCGTCATCCTGCAGGACGACACCAATCTCACCGCGACGGTTGTCGGCAAGGACAAGAAAACCGACCTCGCGATTTTGAAAGTGAACAGCAAGCACCCGCTGCCCGCCGTTAGCTGGGGCGACAGCGACAAAGCGCGCGTCGGCGACTGGATCGTCGCCATCGGTGATCCGTACGGCCTCGGCGGCACGGTGACGGCTGGTATCATTTCCGCACGCTCGCGCGATATTCAGTCGGGTCCTTACGATGAATATCTGCAAACCGACGCGCCGATCAATCGCGGCAATTCCGGCGGCCCGATGTTCAACATGGATGGCGAGGTTATCGGCGTGAATACGGCGATTTTCTCGCCTTCCGGTGGCTCAATCGGCATTGGTTTCGCCATTCCTGCCTCGCTTGCTAAAAACATCACCGATCAGCTGCGCGATCACGGCCATATCCGCCGCGGCTGGCTCGGCGTGCATATCCAGACGGTGACGCAAGATATAGCTGACGGTCTCGGCCTTGGAACGCCCAAAGGCGCGCTGGTTTCCAGCGTTGCGCCGGATGGCCCTGCTGCCAAAGCGGGCATTCAGGCGGGCGACGTCATTCTTACGTTTGACGGCAAGGATGTGCCGGAGATGCGGCGCTTGCCTCTGATGGTTGCCGAAACCGATGTCGATAAAACCGTCAGCGCCACAGTTTTCCGTAAGGGCGAGAAAATCGACGTTAAGCTCAAGGTCGGGGAACTTCAGGCAAAGGACGAAGCCGATGATCAGGAAGACCAGACCGGCGATGAAAGCGCGCCAGTCGCCGCCAACGCCGAGAAGATCGAGGATGTCGGCATCAGCGCAGCACCCCTTAGTGACGCGCTGCGCACGCGCTATGACGTGAAGAAAGACGTCAAGGGCGTGGTGGTGACCAAGGTCAATCCGGACGGCCTTGCCGCCGATCAGGGGCTTGAAGTCGGTGACGTTATTTCCGAAGCCTCGCAGCAGGAAATCAAGGCGCCGAAAGACCTTATTGATCAGGTCAAGCAGGCGAAAAAAGATGGCAAGCCTTTGCTGTTGCTCGTCAACCGCAAGGACGATCTGCGGTTTGTGGCAGTTACATTCGGGAAGAAAAAGGAAAAATAATTACGTCATCCCAGACGATTTTCTTTTCGCCGAATGCAATGAGGCGAAAGAAAATTGATCTGGGACCCAGTCAGATGTGCCGATGGTTCTTGGGTGCGTACCAAAGCGCTTAAGGGAGATGCCGACTGGGTCCTGAATAAACTTTCTTTCGCCGCTGCGCGCCGAAGAGAAAGTTTTTCAGGATGACGTTTGTAGAGATGCTTCCAACGGCCATCGTGGCCGTGCTGCCGTGTCTAACCCGTCGGTCAGACCCAAACGTAATCTTTCCAGTCCCGCCCATGCCACCATGACGCCGTTGTCGGTGCACAAAGCGGGCGGCGGGGCGACGAAAGGCATGTGATACATGGCCGCGAGTTCGGCAAGGTGCGTGCGGATAAATTGATTGGATGCGACGCCCCCGGCGACGACCAGTGCCGCGATTTTTTCATTCTCATTTTGCAAAAGTTCCAGTGCGTTTTTTGTGCGGTCGGTGAGGATGTCGGCGATAGCGGCTTGCAGGCTGGCCGCGGCATCGGCGGTAAAATTTTTGTCGCCAGCGTTATGCTCGGTTAGCTGTCGTAGCGCGGTCTTCAATCCCGAAAAAGAAAAATCGCAGCCTTCACGCCCAAGCATCGGGCGCGGCAAAGGATAGGCTTCTGGGTTTCCGTTCATCGCGGCGCGCTCCACCGCCGGACCGCCGGGATAGGGAAGGCCAAGAAGTTTTGCGCCCTTGTCAAAACATTCGCCGACGGCATCGTCAATCGTGCGACCAAGAAGCTTATAATCGCCGACGCCGCGCACCAGAAGCAACTGGCAATGCCCGCCGGATACCAGCAACAGCAAATAAGGAAACACGACATTATCGGTAAGCCGTGCGGTGAGCGCATGCGCTTCCAGATGATTGACGGCGATGAAGGGCAGCCCTCGCACGGCGGCGATGGCCTTGCCGGTCATGGCGCCGACCATGACGCCGCCGATGAGGCCGGGGCCGCAGGTCGCGGCAATACCGGATAAATCTTTCAAAGTAGTTTTTGCTTCGGCCAGCGCCCGTTTTACCAGCGTATCGATATGGTCGAGATGCGCGCGTGCGGCGATTTCCGGCACCACGCCGCCATAGGGTTTGTGCTCGTCCCATTGTGTGGCGATGCAATTGGCCAGGATTTGGCGCTGGTCATCGACAATGCCGACGGCGGTTTCATCGCAACTGGTTTCAAGGCCGATAACCAGCATTATCCAGCCGCCACATGTTCAGTTTTCTCGCCTTCGCTCCGATAAAACTCCTCCAGCCTTTGCCGCGCGAGCGGCAACGCGCCCGGCGTGGCGATCAGCAAACGGCTGTGCGGATTGGCGAACACATGGCGGGAAAGGAAATGGCCGGTGAGTTCCAGCCCCTGACGGATATCTTCGGCTTCCCAGCCGCCGATGCCGAGCAAAAACCCCGGCAGCGGGAAAAGTTTTTCCCTATAAGGCGCGCCGGCTTCATTCGATACCGCGCGTCCGGTGCGCGGACTGACATAAGTCAGATTATCGGCGCTGCCGTTTGCGGCGCATTGGCTTAAGTCCATCCCATAACCTAACGCCTGTAATAATCCCATTTCCCATTTGACATAGGCCGGGCCCCACAGATCGGCATCCTGCAAGGCAAACAGGGTTGCAAGGCTGGCATAAATACCGGGCATCGGCTGGCGTTCGGGCAGGCTTGCTTCCGTGACGACGCAGGCGGATGAAATGATCGTCAGAATCTCCGGCGCGTCGAGCCAGGATGCGCAATGGCTTTTCATCAGATCAAGCGTGTAATTGCCGAGCTGTTCCGGCAGTTTGGCACGCCATAGCGCTTTCACGCGATTGCCTTGCTGCAATGTGGGCTGCGCGTTGCGGCCCTGGCCACCTGCGACCAGCCCCGCATGACGCCCATGAGTGGGGGTGAGCAACGTCACCACGGCGGCATTCTCGCCGTGCGGGCGCGCGGATAACACAATGGCTTCGTCGGTCCATTCCATAGGAGTATTTAATTATCGCAACTCAAGAGTTGGCGTTCATTATGTCGAATGCCTGTTCTTGATCTTACCTTTTGTTTCCAGGCACGCCAACTCTTGAACTGTGATGGCGATGTTAGCGCGTGCAGCATGCGGGTAAAGCGATAATGTTGTTATTGCAGTGTTTTTGGCCTATAAACGGCCTATGGATATGCAAGTCAAACCGCGTCATCCGGAAAAAATTCACCGCCCGGATAACCCCTCGCCGCCGAAGCCGGACTGGATTCGCGTCAAGGCGCCGGTGAGCCGTACCTATAACGAAACGCGCAATCTCGTGCGCGAGATGAAATTGAATACGGTGTGCGAGGAAGCAAGTTGCCCCAATATCGGCGAATGCTGGCAGCAAAAGCACGCCACCTTCATGATTTTGGGCTCGGTCTGCACGCGCGCCTGCGCCTTCTGCAACGTCGCGACCGGCAAGCCGGATCAGCTTGATCCGCATGAGCCGGATCGTCTGGCGGAAGCCGTCGGCAAACTGGGGCTTAATCATGTGGTGATCACTTCGGTGGACCGCGATGATTTGGATGACGGCGGCGCGGGGCATTTCGCGCGCGTTATCACACGGCTGCGCGAGACGTCGCCGAATTGCACGATTGAAGTGCTGACGCCCGATTTCATGAAGAAGAACGGCGCGCTGGAAATGGTCATCACCGCGCGGCCCGATGTGTTCAATCACAATCTGGAAACCGTGCCGCGCTTGTACCCGCATATCCGCCCCGGCGCGCGTTATTTTACTTCGTTGAATTTGCTGAAGCGCGCCAAGGAAATCGATGCGTCGATTTTTACCAAATCCGGCATGATGGTGGGCCTTGGTGAGACGCGCGAGGAAGTCGGTCAAGTGATGGACGATCTGCGCGCGGCGGATGTCGATTTCCTTACCATCGGCCAGTATCTGCAACCGACGCCCAAGCACGCCGCGATTGATCGCTACGTGACGCCGGAAGAGTTCGAGAGTTACGCGACGCTGGCGCGCGCTAAGGGATTTCTGATGGTTTCGAGCTCGCCCCTGACACGGTCGTCCTATCACGCGGATTCGGATTTTCTGAAATTGAAAGCGGCGCGGGAGGCCGTGCATAGAGCTATATGAAAAAGCGATTCTTTCTGCTTCTTTCGTTGTTTATTTGTATGCCATTTACGGCAGATGCGGATTCTATGACCTTTGGCGGTATCAAATTCAATTTTGACTTGACGCCAATGCCACAACTTACCGTCCCACAAAAAGCCTTTTTCGATAAGTATAAAAGCGCAGTGAATCAGCATAGCGAGGCCGCGCTTATGGCGCTTATTGATGCATCGTCAAGTGGCTGTGCCAATCTTCCCCCTCGAGAAGTTTTACTTCGGGATTTGAAATATCCCTGGCCCGACGACGCCAAAGTGATTTATTTTCCCGTCCCAGAAAAAGATTTTGCACAGACGATGGGGATGGGTGATATGGCCTATCTTCCCGCCAAACCGACAGCCATATTCGGGATTGATACGCCTCGCACAATGATTTTACAGCCAGTCAGGCAGGTTGGGGATAGCATCACCCTTATCCCTTACTGTCTAACCGACAAAGGTGTGGCCGCAATGAAGAAAAAAGACGCTGCACAAGCAAAATAATTTACTTCGCTTTTTTCCTTCCCAACGGATGATGCTGTGTGACGGTTTTCGCCAGCCGGTCTGAAGCCACATGCGTATAAATCTGCGTTGTTGCGATATCGGCATGGCCCAGCATAGTCTGTACGCTGCGCAAATCCGCGCCATGCTCGATGAGATGCGTCGCGAAAGCGTGCCTTAAAACGTGGGGGCTCAGGCGTTTTGGATCAATATCCGCATTGACCGCCAGTTCTTTTAAAAGCTGGAAAAAACGCTGGCGCGTGAGGTGTTTCTTTCCGTCGCGGGCGGGGAAAAGGTAAATTGAATTGTTCCTCTCCCCTTGCGGGAGAGGTTGCGAAAACTTGGACTTAACTTTAGTTAAGTCCTTAGTTTTTGCTGGTGAGGGGTCAACTTTTAGAACCCCTCCCCTCGCCCCTCCCGCAAGGGGAGGGGAACGACTTGATTTATGGCTGAACATTTCCTCCCTATATACCAACCATTCCCTGATCGCCTTCACCGCTGGCTCACCAATGGGAACGACGCGTTCTTTGCTGCCCTTGCCGGTGACGCGCACACATTCTTGCTCAAACTGCACGGCGGCGAGAGGCAGGCTCACCAATTCCGTCACGCGCAGGCCCGACGCGTAGAGCAATTCCAGCATGGCTTTGAGACGTGCGCCTTCGGCGCCTTTCATGCGGCTGACGTTTTTCAGCAGCCGTTCGACTTCGTTTTCGCTTAAATATTTCGGCAGATTGCGCCCGAGCTTCGGCGCGTCGATGGCGCGGGACGGATCATCCTTGCGATGATGTTCGGAAGCCAGAAAACGAAAAAATTGCCGCAAGGCCGACAAGCGTCGCGCCTGCGTGCTGGCAGCCTTCGCGCCGAAGGATTGCAAATAGGCGCGCAGATCGTCTTCGTTGGCCTCGACAAGATCCGCTTTTTTCTTTGCGAGAAACTTTGCCGCATCAAGCAAATCGCGTTGATAGGCGAGGCGCGTATTGGCCGCCGCGTTGCGTTCAGCCAGCAGCATATCCAGAAACGAGTCGATGAGTCCTTGTGTGCGCCAGCCGATATCCGGCGGGAGTTTAAGGGCCTCGGTTTTCCGCGGCTTTTTGGCCATTATTTCCCGCCTGCTTGTTCGTGAGCCGAGAAAGTCAATTCGTGCTGAGCCGTTTTGCCGCCAGTGGCGGCGAGGTTTTGCGGCTTTAATTCGCCATCGGCGGGGTGTAGAGCGTAAGTCAGCTGAATGCCGCGGGCATCGCCCAGCTAGGCTGGACTGGGATGATCGGGGTCTTTTTTCAGTTTGCGTAAAACCAATCCCCCCGTCGTCATGACCAGAAGACCGCCCAAGGTTCCCAAGCATTCGACAGTAGAAGCTTTCCAGTCATGTTTAAAATCTTGGAGCGGCGCGGAGGAGACGGGCGGCGAAGTTCTAGAGAATATTTGACTAGAAGTTTGTTGAAACAGAGAATATCCGAATACGACAGACAGAAAGCTGCCTGATGCAAGCCCAAGTACACCCGCCAAGCCAAGCGATACTCTGCGTGTCCAGAGAGGGATATCCGTACTGGAAGACATAGTCAATTGTCCGTATTCTGAAATTAGCCCTGCCGGGCCTTATAGCGCGGGTTCGTCTTGTTGATGACGTAGGTACGGCCCTTGCGGCGCACGACCTTGCAGTTAGCGTGACGCTTTTTCAGCGCCTTGAGCGAATTGGCGATTTTCATGGTCTCTATCCTTATTAACGAAATCGGCGGCACCATAAGGGAAAACAGGGGTTTTTGTCAAGGAAAGCCGTAAAACTTAACGTCATCCCGGCGAAAGCCGGGATCCAGTGGTCCTAACCGAGAGTGTTGAGGGAATGGTTGCTCGCACATTTCCAGAAGGACATACCCGCATTTATTACGGATAATCAGTCTGGATCCCGGCTTTCGCCGGGATGACGAAGGTGGTTAAGTCGCCCCCTTAATCGCCTCGGATATATCGTCGACCAAGGATTGTACCAGTTTTTCGTCGTCGCCCTCGGCCATGACGCGGATGAGGGGCTCGGTGCCGGATTTGCGGATCACCAGACGGCCCGCGCCGTTCAGTTTGGCTTCGGCCTTGCTGATATGTTCCTTGATTGCGGGTTTTTCCAGAATCTCAGCAGGCGCTTTGACGTTCACCAGAATTTGTGGCACGCGGTTGAACAGCTTGCACACTTCGCTCGCGGGGCGCGGGTCCTTGCCGATGACGGCGAGGATTTGCAGTGCCGCGACCAGCCCGTCGCCGGTGGTGTTGTAATCGCTCAACACAATATGCCCCGATTGCTCGCCGCCGATATTGCAGCCGTGATCGCGCATCATTTCCACCACATAACGGTCGCCGACCGGCGCGCGTTTTAATCCGATGCCCTGTTTCTTGAGGAAACGCTCAAGGCCCAAATTCGACATCACCGTTGCCACCAGCGCATCGCCTTTTAATTTGCCACGCTGCTTCCAGTTTTGCGCGATGAGCGCCATCAATTGATCGCCGTCGATGATCTGGCCTTTTTCATCCGCCATGATGAGGCGGTCGGCATCGCCATCCAGCGCAATACCGGCATCGGCCTGATGCAGCAAGACCGCTTCCTGCATCAATCGCGGATGGGTTGTGCCGCATTTGTCATTGATGTTGCGTCCGTCGGGCTGCACTGCGACGGGAATGACGTCCGCACCCAATTCCCACAAAACCGTGGGCGCGACTTTATAGGCTGCGCCGTTGGCGCAATCGACGACGATCTTCATGCCGTCGAGGCGGCCATCCGCATAAGTGCTTTTGGCATATTCGACATAGCGGCCGATGGCGTCATCCAAGCGGCTGGCGCGGCCGAGTTCTGCTGCGGGCGCGTGGTCGTCGGTTGCGTTTTGCGCCATGCGCGCTTCGATCTGCGCCTCCAGATCATCGGACAGTTTCCCGCCGTCGG